>MDSY01017777.1_pt1 | contig 69705 bp, 63 predicted proteins | sample 811131 | NCBI WGS metagenome assembly MDSY01 (sample SAMN05326643, study PRJNA326480) | marine metagenome | isolation source: seawater | place: Atlantic Ocean: South West | collected 2010 | reverse complement strand
TTTTTGGTTTTAAATATTTACTAATAACATCCATACAATCGGGTAATAAAGATATTTTTTGTGAAAGTAAATTAAAATACAATAAGAGAAGTTGTTTTTCATACATGGGATATATATTTATATATACACATGAACCATTTGAATAAATGGGATATTGATGACAATGATATTTCATGCGGTTGTCAAGAAATATGCTATAACTAATCCGGTAGAGCAAATCAAAATCAGTAGCATTTGTTGACTTGTCGTAAATTGTAACACGCGCAAAGCGTCCCCGGTCATCTTTATTAATTCCTTTAAAACGACCCAAAAAGTAACTTATTTTATTCTGATCATCTGGGTTTTTTAAATACACAACACACTCTAAGAACTCATAGTCTTTGTACTTTTGATTAAATTGTTTTGGATAATCTTGTAAGCAATCTTGTGATAAAAGTAATTGACTGTTTTTATAATACATGTTTTTATTTAACTTGAAAGAAGATTTTAAATCAATTTTATTACCAATTATCCCATAATATTTCATAATCAGTTATGCTTTTTGGTTTTAAATACTGGCTAATCGCATATAAACAATCAGAACATAAAGCAGTACTTCCTTTTACTTTCTGTAAATATAAAAGAAACAAGTATTTCAAGTACATTGGGTATTTGTTTATCCAAAGACGACCTCTAAAAAGGTTAACAACAAAATCTTGTTTTTGGTATTTTTTACTTGGATCAGTTTCTTTAAACCAAAAATGTGTTTTTTCTATATTATATGACTCTTTATGGGTTTTGTATAAACTAAGCAATAATGTTCCTGCACTAGTTACTTTTGTGTGTAATCCTTTAAATCTGCCCATTTTGTATTTTTTATACTCATCTTGGAATTGTGAAGAATAAAGAACACATGGAAGAAATTCGTAATCTTTGTATTGTTGATCATAGTTAGAAGGATATTCACTTGAAATATCTTGATTTAATGTAGGATATATATACTGATTCATAATTAATATATATATCATAAAGTGTATAGTAATCAATCAATTTTATTTTTTTTCGTATTTTTTTTTAACTTTCTTACACGTTTATTATTTTTTACTTTTTTAGTATTTTTATTTTTTTTTCTTATTTTTTTCCCTGCATTAAATTGAGTATTTGAAGAATTTGAAATTCGTTTTTCATTAGCTGGATTATTTTTTAAATAATTAATATATGTTATAGTTGGTAATGCACTATTTGTTAATAATTTATTCACATTAATTAAATCTTCTTGTCTATAATCGTAATCAACATAAACATCCATTATCTTTGATGCTTGAAAAATTTCATGAATGGAATGATGATAAGGAACCATAAATATCAAGTTTGCTAAAATAATCAAATTTATATTTATATTTTTAAAATATTTGGCCATTGTTATGAATAACATAACATGACCAGACAAATTACTAACATAATATTTTTTATAACGATCAAGCATATTTATTGTGAAACTTTTTGGTTCCACAAGTTCTGTAAAACAAATAGGTGAATCATATGGTGGTATTTCTATATCCAAATTTTTTTCACTAACATAATCAATATTTTTTTGTTTTTTTTTCATATTCAAAAAATTTTTTTCTCGTTGTGATAATTTCGGAAACAATGGATATTTTGCATAAGTTTCTAGCATACAATTTTTTACTTTTTCTTTATTGTTTACTTTTTGAAAACTAAAAGCCATTTTTCTAACCAAATTTTCTGATGGTAATTTTAATACATCTTGATAAGAAACTCCATATACCAAAGCATGCCATAACCAACATAGCGTTATAGGATTTTTTGATCCTTTATTACTTTTTTGCATTAATTTATAAAATACAGGGACACTGTTTCTTGTCTTAGGAGCTAATATTTCTTCAGATCCATTTAAATTTGTAAATCTTTTATTCGTTTCTTCAATATCAAAACCAATAATTTTTTCAACTAAATCAACAGAATAATCTAAAAATTCAGTATTCAATGTTGGATATTTATTCCATGTATTATCTTTTATAACTCCGTTTTTTTTCTCTTGTTTATATTCTAACAAAATACTGTACATTAAACAATTATTTTCATCCGATTGTGATAAAAAATTACGAATAACTGACATTTTTTCACGAATATTTAATTTTGTAATAAATTCTTTTAATGCGTTTAAAGTTTTAAAATTTTGACTAGGTGATCCGATTTCACCAATGTTTTGAATTTCATCTTTAAATAAAAAATTTAAAATAATTTTTAATTTTGCTTTTTCTTCTAAAATCGATGAAAAATTTAACATGATAACTTCTATTTGATAAAAAATTAACTTGTCTAATTCTCCATTAATAGATTTAATTATTTCTTTATTTTCACTTAATTGTTTTACAATGTTATAGTTATAATCTATTTTTGAAGTATCATAATTATTTGATGACATATTACTTAATATAATTACATATTTTTTTATAAATATATTAAAAAAAAAATTTTATATTATAAATAATGATTTTGTCCTATTTTCTCTCGTTATTTTTACTAAGTAAATGTATTTGTTTTACGATTGATTTTCCTTTTAAAACTAATTTTATGGTTAGAATAAAAAATATTGATTTAATGAATATAAATGAAAAAACAAAAGAAGACATACAATATTTATTTAAAACAACACCTGTATTAGTGTTTGAAAATCAAAAAATTACACCTGAAGATCAATTTTTTATTTGTACAATGTTTGATTCTAATTACACAACAAAAATAATGCACCCATTTAAGGAAACAGCAATTCCAGATATTAAACAAGTAGCCTTACGCGGAAAAGGAACAGCAAATTTATTTAATTTAAAACATGTACCTATAAGAAATAGTAGAGCTTTTCAATACACACCGTTGTGGCATCAAGATTTAGTAGGAACAAAAGATGTTTTACCACCTGTTGTAAGTTCAATGTATATGATTAAAACACCTAAACATGGTGGAACCACTTCCTTTGCAAGCTTAGAAGCTGCATATGAATCAATGAGTGTAGAAGATCGAAAAATTTGTAATAATATTAATTGTCTTTATTCTTCTTATCATGGTTTATCAGCTGAAGTGGATCATACAGGATATGGACGAATTGATAAATATTGGGAAAAAGAAATTAATAATGAGATTATGAAAAACATGGTTTCTCAACCATTAGTAATTTATCCTACATCTGAAGATACAAAAAGAACACTGATGTTGTCTCCCAATAAATTATATAAATTTGAAGGAAATAATAACGGTGTATCTCCATCGTATAGCCAAGAAAAAATAAGGTATGTTATGAAAAATTATGTATTATCTCTCAATAACATCGGTACAATAAAATATAGAGAAAAAGATTTGGTTATATTTAACAATAGAAAGGTGATGCACACTAGTTCTCCTACTCAAGAATATGATGAAGAGAGATATTTCTCATTATTATTTTTAGGTACAAAAAGTCCATTTTATAATAGTTCACTAACTTTCCATTGACTATAGATATAATCAACAAATTGATTAATTGATGTTTTACTAAAATACATTATGTAGGCAATAATTAACCCCAACATATAACCTCCCAGTACTTGAAATAAATTATGAGCACCTTTTTTTATTCTTGCGTAACCTATTAAAACGATTGGTATAAAATAGTAAATGTTGTTTGTATTAAATAAATTGGTTTCTTTTTCTAGTAATAAAAAAATCATCAAAAAAGAAATGACAGAAACATGCCCAGACGGAAAACCTGATTTATGATCAATTAAACCACCACTATTGAATAAAGAACAATTATTTGCTCCATTTGGTCTCTTAAATAAAAATGGTAACCACCCAAAAGTCACTTCTTTAAAAAAGTCTTGAAAAAATACGCAAAGTAAGAATCCTAGAAGAATAATAATATTAAAATTATAAATATAATACAAATTAAATACAACTAACGATGTTGAAATAATATCATATAGAGAATCAATTTTTATAAACATAAAGTTTATAATTATTTATTTTTATAATTATAAACTTATTTTTATTTACTACAAATACCATGCCGGGTAATTGGTTATTTTTTTATTGAAATTCATGTAAACTCCTCCTATTAAAAGAGAAGAATAATAAAAACGAAAAATTTTTTTAAAGCTGTATACTTTTTTCATTAAATATTTTATTCTTTTTTATTTAAACCATTTATTTACCAGATGAATCTTCTATGTAGTTGTCGTAGTAATCTAACAATTCTTGTTTTTTTTGAAAACAGGTCAACTTTGTAGAATCAATAAATGATAATGAACTTCCTTTATGTAAATATAGTGTTAGTTTGATTTCTACTATAGGTATTTTACTTTGATTTTGTGTTTTAATTAAACGAAATAATTTATCCCATACATAATTATTAATAATATAATCTGTATTATTGTAAACAAATTTGCTACCTTTTTTAAAAAATAACTTTAAAATGAAATTTACATTACTTTGAAGTATATTTCTTTTTTGTGCTTCTTTTAAAGAAATAGGTTTAATTCTATATTTGTTAATTACCCTTTCTAAAAATGAATTAAATAAATTTGGAGATAAAAAAATTTTTTTTATATCATCTTCTCCTAAATCAGAATCAAAAAATTTTTTTTCCAACTTAACTGTTGGAATAAACAATATATTTGGATAATTTTTATATAATTCTGGATTAGAATAAGAAGGAATATAAGGTGTATTTGATGTTAATTTATCTTTATTTGAAAAAGCATCAAAAGATATTTTTAATATATTATTACTAGTTAATGTAGGTACTTTCATTAGAGGTTTTTTAGGAAATTTACTTACACGTCCATAATTATAATTATTAAAATTATTAGGTACATTAATAGGATAGTTTGGATTATAACCAGCATAGTTAGGGTGATTAATAGGGTAATTTGGATTATAATTGTTTTCGGTAGCCTTATTCATATTAGGATTGTTCATAGTATAAGTATTTATATTATAAACATATTATTTCTTAACTATTTTCGTAATAATTTAATAGTGTTTGATTTCTTTGTTTTTCTTTTTGTTTTCTAGCTTTTTCAAGTAACTCTATTGCATTGTTTATTTCTACATCACTAATCACACCATCTTTATTTTTGTCTATATTTAAATATCTTTTCTTATTTGGTAAAATACAAAGTTTACTTTTTGCATTTAATAAGAAATCAGACAACACTACAAAAGTAGCTGTTAAAAAGAATGCTGTTATTATATCTCTAGTTCCCATCCAAGCTATACAAAAAATCATAATTTCTCGTGCAATATTGTATTTAATAAAATTTTCCATGGAATCACTTAATTTTAATTCTACGAATCTTGAACCTATATTTAAAACAATAATCATAATTCCAGCAAAAACTTTACTATTATTTAATGATGATAACATTTCACTAATATTCATATTTAATATATACTAGTAAAATAATTTATTTAAAATAAATTATAAGAGTCCTAAACTAGATTTTACTTTATTTACTCCTGTATTTAAAATGCTTGAAAATGTTTCTTTTGCTTTTTTTGTACTTCTTAAAACTGGTCTAATTTGTTGTCTTATTTGTGGTGTAAAACCTTCTTGATTGTTATCAATGAAAAAAAGAAATAAAATCAAGATAATTAGAAATAATAAATAGGTTAAATAACTCATATACTATATGTATTTATTCTTTTTTTTCACTAACAGCGTTTCTATCAATAGTTACTTGATTAGAATTTGTAGCTCTTAAATTCTCTTCATTATTTAATAATGAAGATGAAGAAATAATTTCAAATTCACATGAATCATCACATGGATTACAGTCAGAATTTGTAAATTTTATATTTGGAAAAGCTTCTTTAATACTTTCTGGAGTTTGATATGTTTTTCCATCTTTAGTTAATTTTCCATTTTCACAATATTTTTCTTTAAAAGAAGAAACAGAATCTTTAGAAGATTTATCCTGATTTGATTCAAAATTCTCAATTGTATTTGAATAAAATATGATATATAAAAGAACCAATAATACACCAAGGAGACTATGATAACAACTAGCAATTATAATTATTACTAAAAATAGTAATTTTCCTAAAAAATTAGATTCATTCATCATTCTTATACTATAATAATATTTTTTAGAAACAATAATTAAAATATAATCTTTATTTTTTATAAGTATAATGTCTTCTTTAGGATATAGTGAAATAAATTTTAATCAAAATAATCATATTCAAAAAAAAAGAGAGTTAAAAAATAAAACACTGAAAAGAAAAGAAAAAAATTCAACTCCAAATCCAAAAATGGATGCTTTAATAAAAAAAATACATGAAACTGAAGATGAAGAAGAAGAAACAAATTATAACCCATTACTTCCTCCGCCTTCTTCTGCTTCTGTTGAAAATATGAAAGAACAATTTGAAAGCAATGATGAAGAAGAGGCAAATTATTCTCAACATGCTATGCAAGAAGCTTTTACCCAATTGCCAAGCACATATGCAAAACAATATTATCAACAATACATTCCTTATTACAATCAAAGTTCTGAAGACCAAACACCTAGTGGTGTAAATAAAGACGACTTGTTAGATAAATTAAATCAAATTATTTATCTTTTAGAAGAACAACAAGAAGAAAAGACTGGACATGTTACTGAAGAGTTGATATTATATTGTTTTTTAGGAATATTTATTATTTTTGTTATTGATTCTTTTGCAAGAGTTGGAAAATATGTTAGGTAACTTCGTTTGAAATAAATTAATTTATTATTTATATTAATATTATGGATAATACAACAGTATTTCAAAAAGAAGAAAATACACAAGATCAAGAATCCTTGTCGCAAACACCATTGCCTTCCAATTCTTTAAGTTCGATGGAAGTAAAAGATGAAAATGTAGCACTAAATATATTAGTTTCTTATTTACATATAGCACAAAAAAGAGGTGCATTTAATTTACAAGAATCTGCAAAAATTTGGGAATGTGTAAAATTATTTACTAAAGAAGCATAAATAAAAGTAGTATAATTATTATTTTTATTTATTAATTAGGTTTTTTAAATATGTACAAATATTGATATTCTAATTGTGCTAATAATAAATCTATTTCAGCATGTAATATAAATCCTGTTTCTTTTATTTGATCAATTACTATTTTCTTTTGTGGTATCCATAATTTATGCACATTTTCTCTCACTTTCTTAGATCCCAAATTTTTATCTTTAAATATTTCTCTAAATTGAACAAAATCATTCGGATATACCTGATAATCTGCTTTGTAATCAAAGTTGTTAAATACAACTGAAGATGTAGTAATTCTTTTTTTAGCATATGATTGTGGATTAACCATGACAAATGGTTTTGCTGCTGGTACAACAGGATCAAATTTATTTTTATTAACAAGTTGAACTACAAAATATCCACCTGGTTTTAACCATGTATAAATATTTTGTAATAATTGTGTTTTATCTTTATAGTAATAATAATTCATGTTAAAAATTAAAATATGACTAAATGTATCAGGTTGAAAAGAAATGGATTTCATTGGATTACTTTGTTGAAAGTTAATATTAGGATATTCTTCTTTAGCATATTTTACCATAGATTTGGATTCATCTATTCCAGTAACTTTTAAATTTTGTCTGCTTATAAGATCTGCTACATGACCTGTTCCACTTCCAATTAATAAAATATTACTGTTGCTATTTGTTTCAGTTTCATTTTGTACATTTCCAACTTGAAATTGACTTACAATATCTCTATAAAACAACTGGTCATACACATTTACATAAAAATCATCATACAAGTTAAATCCTTTTTTAACAACATAGCCTTCTTTTTGATCAGTAAATCCTTCTTTAGGTTTTTCAAATTCTTTATAAATGTTTACTAAAATATAAATTATCGCCAATATTAATAATATATGAAACCAAATTGGTAATTTTTTAAGTTTTTTCTCAATTCTTGTATAAGTGTTTAATAAATTCATGTATATATGTATAATTGTGTTATTTTTTTTATAAAAATTTTATATGAATGATTTTGATATAAATGATATAAGAATGGTAAATGATTTTAAAGGAATGACTTTTTCAAAGTTTAAAAAAACAGAAGCTAAAAAAGAATTACTAAATAGTTTGAAAAATGGGAAAATAGAAGATTCATTAAATTGGAGCTCTGAATTTGTATGTTGCGGTTCGTTTATTGACCTTTGGGATAGTATACTACTATTTGTGGGGAAACACATACATTTAGCTAATCCTAAACTACCAATCTATTTATTGTTAAGGTTTAATAATTTTAAAGATATTTTACAAAATGGGTATGTTGGTTTTGAACTAAATATGAGAAACAATCCAAAAATTAGGAAATTATTTGCTGAAATTATAACTGTTTTGTGTTTATCAAAAAAAAAACATTCAATCGAAAATATATCTATTAAAAAAAAAGAAGAATTTGATATGGATACAATGTCTTCTAAATTAAAAGCTCCTAGCATTGATTATGTTAGTAAAATTTTTAAATCGGAAGATCCAAAAGTTCTGACTATTGCTATAAATGAATTAATGTATCATTTATCAAATGATTCATTAAATTCTCTTGAATCCTGTTACTGGGTAGAATGGATATTAGAGTTTGAAAATTTATGCAAGAAAAAAAAAGAAAGTATTATTTGTGAACGAAGATCATTTGTAAGTGTAGAAGAAAAATATCAAAAAGAACCTATTTGGATTATATGGGACTGTTTTTTTTATTATTCTACTAATAAGAATTGTTCTGTTATAAGCAAAATAATTAAAAGTTTATTTGAATTATTTTGTATTAAATATACATCTGGAGAGAAAAAGAAGCGGAAATATCTTTTATATTTTGTCATTTCATTATTGACTGAAAGTGTAAATAAAAATATTAAAATTATTGAAAATGACGCAAAGGTTAAAAGCGTTACAGATAAAATAAATTTAATTTATAAACAAATTAAAAAAAATGAAGAGTCTCCCAATACTGACTATTTATTCAATGGTGTTGAAAAATCCAATAGAGAGAAAACAATTGAAAAATTAGAAACAATGAAAAGTTTAAATACATTTATTCGGAAAGAGAACTGATCATGTATTTTATTTCTTTTTTGAAAAATAACTTTTTATATTATATGTTAACCATGTAACTAAAGCAAATAGTAATCCTCCCCATATGGTGTCGACTAAACCAGTAAACATGTCATAATTTTTAAAAATTGCATAATTTGTAAAATCAAAAACACCATAAGTGCAAAATCCTAATAAAAATGCATCAAATGGTGACTTTTTTTCAGTAATGATAAATTTATTAATCAATACTATTAAAAGTAAATAGGATCCAATAGCACCATATAAATTTGTTGTTAATTTTTCTTTTTGAATTTTAGATACTAGTTTTGAAAACATAGGTTTACCGATATTAGCCAAGTAAATACTGTCAATTAGCAAAAGTAAAAAAGATGAAATAATAATTTCTTCCATGTATATTATTTATAAAGAAAATTTTCATTCATTTGATTTTTTATATTTTTATATTTGATTTTTATATATGGAAAATCAAAATACACCATTAGGTTTGTCAACAGATTTAAATAAAGATATTGGTTTTGAAAAATCTTCTTCTGAAACATCTGGGTTTGGAAATTTTTTAGAAAAAAATGGAAAAGTGGATTATTTTCGAATTGGTTTAATTTTGGTAGTTTTGCTGTTTTTAGGGTTTAATATATTTTCTTATTTAGGTGATTTATTAGATTATTTAAAAGAAATTTTTGCTCCTTTGTTAAAAGGAATTATGGAAAGTTTAGGTTATACAGTTGCTGAAACTACCAAGAGTGTTACTAAAATAACAGCTGATGGTGCTAAAGTAGGAATAGATGTTGCAGCTGGAACGGTTGAAAGTGGTGTAAATGTTTTGCAAGGACAACTTGATATGGAAGATGATAAGTCTTCATCAACCAGTAATAAAAAACAAAATCCATCTACAACTGATAATACTTTGACTACTGCTCTATCTGATGCTGAAAAAAATAGTGTTCCATTACCTGACGATGCTACAAGTTCAACACAAAGGGTTAAACCAGGAAAATCAGGATATTGTTATATAGGTGAAGACAGAGGATTTAGAAGTTGCGTTCCTGTCAGAGCAGATGATGTATGTATGTCAGGTGATATTTTTCCAAGTAAAGATATTTGTGTAAATCCTAGTTTGCGTGAATAAATAATAACTAATAAATATTATTATTATTATTTATAAAAATTATTTTTGTTATTGTGGTGGTATATAAATAATAACACAACCTGAAGCGCCTGCTCCACCAGATGCAGGGTTATTATCTGATACTTGTGAATTTCCTTGTGCTCCTCCGCCTCCTCCAGCTCCTGGAACTTGTCCAATTTCACCTGTAACACTTGAATTTGGGGCAGAATTAGAAAGTCCTCCCTTACCATTTCCGCCTCTACCACCTATACTGTTTCCACCTTTTCCTGAAGATCCACCTCCTCCGCAAAAAGGACCGATTCTGCCCGAATGATCATACTCCTCAACACCGGTTGGATTGGTTGACGAAGCACTTTTATAATAAATATAACCAGAATTAGTTGCACTTTCGCCTGCATCATTATTGTTTCGGTTTTCATATGCGTTTCCACCTCTACCACCATTATAATTAGCATTTCCTCCATATGCCACTGTAGTAGCCATATTTCTTCCCCAACCACCCATAGAAGATCCCGTATCTAAAAGATGTTGATAATATGAGCCCTCCGAATCGGTTATATCTACCCTTGTTGCAACACCATCACCTGCAGAAGCCCAAAAATTTGTTTTGTAAGCAGGCAATGGATCTAGGTCTGTTCTATTTACACCATAAAGAGTATTTTCTCCACCTGCTTGTTTACTAATTTTATCAATATATACTTTATTTATTGAAAATCTATATCCTCCTTGTCCTCCTCCACCAATTTGAATAAATAGTCGGTCATTTTCAAAGATGTGCGATCTACTAATATAATGTATGCTTCCACCAGCTCCACCACCTCCTCCAAAATCATATATACTTGTTCCTGAAGCAGATCCACCCCCACCCCCACCTATTGCCCATATTCCTACACTATTAAATGGTCTTAAAAATCTTAATTGTAAAGATGCAGTATTACTTGAAGATCTGTTATTATAAGTTTTATATTCTTGACGCTCATTACTAGGATTTAGTGTAGTAGAAAAACGACCATTTTGGTTAGCAGACATTGTATCTCCCAAACCAGCTGGAATAATAGGAGAAGGAATGTTATTACTTTTAAACCAATTTTCATCTAATACATAAACATTACCTGGTTCAAAAGAAACATTAAAAAATTGATTATTAGAAATTAATACTACAGATGTTGCTGGCTTAATATTTTCACCATATACTAATTTTATTGTAGAAATATTGGAAGAAACATTAAACCTATTTTTACAAAAATATTGAAAGCTACTATAAAACTCATTTGTACCTGGTTGAGCAGTAATATTATCTGTATTTAATTGATAATACATTTGATGTTGTGAATTATTATTTGAAGTATTTATTTTAGCAGGATAATTTAAACATATATCAGGACCAAAGCTATTTCCGCTAGTATCAAAAAGGCGTGGATAAAAAAGGGATGAATAAGAAGAAGAAGAATTAATAAAGAAAGTCAATCCTACTTCTTTATCTCGTGAATCTATTCCACTAAGATCTATAGTATTTATATTTCTATTATTAATTATAATTTCTGTATCAAATGTTTTAGGGATGCCCGGTATATTATTAAATTGAAAAGAAATAGTTCCTATACTAGATGTAAAATACCCATTCTTGGCAAAATATTGAACATTATATTGTTGATTCATATTATTTTCGTAAATTGCAGTTTCATTATTAGGATTTATATAATATAAAATATTAGACTGATCTGGTATTAAATATGGAAGTACTAAATTATTAATAGATGTATCATTAAAAGATAAAGAATTTTGATTTTTAATTAATGGTGTTATACTAGAAATAAAATAACTATAATTTTCGTTTGGATTAATATTACCACTATTATTAAGATTTAGTTTTGATATATCTAAATCGATAGTATTAGAAAAATTTAATTCGTTTATTTCAATTGTTTTATTATTAGCTATCGGATTTACTAAAACTGATTGTTCAATTATATTTAACGAGCTATTTCCAGGATAAGTTCGGTTTATTAAATAGTTATACAAAGGTACTTGTGGTTTTAAAGCAATTTTTTGAACAGTTCCAGGTGTATCATTTTGAGTTGTAAGTCCATAATTAACTTTTGAACTTTTGCTTACAAGAGAATCATTAACAATAGGTAAATTTCTAATATTAGGATCTGTAAAACTTTCTCCTTGTGTTGCAAATGATTGACCACGCTGTTTATTGCCTTTTGCTAAATAAGCATATGCATTTTTTTTATTTATATTTGCGCTATTTTTTTTGTATTTAAATATTTCTGCTTTTCTACGCTCATTTAGTTCTTCAAATGTAATTTTTCCTTCATTCACTATTTTATTTATTGTTTCTACTTGTCCAGATGATCTTGTCCAAGTTCTTGGTGGATCAGGACCTGGACCTGTATCACTCCCATTTATTTTGAAATATAAAACATCGATATTTATAAATCCTGTATTAGAAGTGCGAGTTATATCAGAAGTTTGATTTCCATTTGTTTGAGAAATTGTACTAATTATATTAAATTCAATGTCGACTTTTCCATAAACATTATTTTTATCAATATATATTTTAAATTCGTTTGTAGGAAGATAAAAAGGTATATCTGTTATCAGGTTATCACTCATATCTTTTAATATTATTGGTGATAGCAACTCGTCATTTTCTATTAAAAAAGGTAATTTGTTTAAAAAACATTTATTTTCAGATGAAAAAGTTTCACCTGTTGTAGAATTATTTTCATAACTAATTTCAACAAAAGATGGTTTTACAATAATGTAATCACTTGTTGACGGTGTCTCTTGGCTTCCATTTTTTAAAAATAATTCAATATTTCTTTTTCCGTTTACACTTATAGATAAATTTTCACTAAAAGCAACCGGATTTGATTTAATTTCAATTGACATATAATAATAATTGATATAATTGTTATTATATTTATTTTTAAATTATGGATTATATCCATCTTTATTACCCATAAAGAACCATCTTAGAGATAAGTATCTTGGTACACTATTTATATTCGTACCAGTCATTTTCAAATTGGGACCACTATTAACAATATCTTGTATAGCTGCAGTTCCTAAAGAATAATTATAGTATCTCAAGTTTGACATGTAACCAGAAAAGCCACCATTCATAGCGACATACAAATCACCATAATTTTGTTTAGGAACACCTTTCATAATAAGTCTTTTCGCCAATTTACCATTAATATAAACATCGAGTTGATTATTTTCAACTACTATTTGTACACAAACCCACATATTCATTGGTAAGTTTTCAATAGTTAATTTTTCCTCTATATCATTAAATGTGTTCATTACTACAACTAAACCATTTGTATCAGGTGATAAATACATTCCTGGTGCGTTATTAGGGAAATTCATACCTATAGGTTTATTTTTAGTATTTATGTCTGCATTTCCTTTGTGGAAAACATGTTTAAATTCTCCTTCTTTGTAAGTCATATTATCTACAAATAACCAAACAGAATAAGTAAATTCAATTCCATCGTTTTGATTATCTGAACGAAGAATAGGTATAGAATTGTTTAAATTAGGATTTTGTGGAACAACCATCATTTGTTTTGCATCAATCATACCATTGAATATATAAGGAGAGTTATTAAAAGAAAATAACCAAGTCAAAAACATAGCTCCCAATCTAACTGCAACAATAAAAACTATCAATACTAATAATAAAAATGCAAATTTTGCAACTAAACTGTTTGACTCTAAAAATTCTTTTGTTCCATTAACTGCTTGATTATTTTTAAATTTATCAAAAAATCCTGCTCCTGAAGATACTGAACCAAAATCTGACATATCTATATATAATATATAATATATTTAGATATGAAATTAAATAGAAAAACTTCCTTTTTCTTCTCCATCTTTTAAAAATTCAACTTTAACACTATAGGGCATACTAAATCCGCTAAATGCACCAGTATAGCCTCTTCTATAAATATTGTAAGCTTCTTGAGGATTTACTGAATCATTATAATAATGAATATTAGATGTAAATCCTGCAAATCCACCTAAAGGAGTAATGTAAACTGGAGCATTATTATTTAATTTTGCAACTCCTGGTAACACACAAGTTCTTACTAATTTTCCATCAATATAAATATCTAAAGTTCTTCCATATAAACTAACAATCACACAAACCCATTTTTGAATAGGAATATTTGCAACTTCACAAGAGTGTTTTTTACCTTCTGTTGAATTCTTAGATGCATAAACGGTTGTTTCAACTTTTAAATTATTTTCAATTGCTCCTAAAGTAATAGAGGGTGATGGCTGTAAATCATCATCTAATCTTCCTAAAACAATTTTTGGTTCACCATACCTATAACTCCAATCATCAATATAAATCCAAGCACTATAAGCATAATTTGTCGAATTTGATTGTTCTAAACTTTTTGCATCGATTTTTGTTACATCTTTTGCATTTTTTAATGTACTGATTTTAGTTCGGGAACTAATTATATACCTAATAATCAATATAATTATTATTAATACAACAACGCCAATCGCAATATTTGTTACAGATACCATTCTTTAATATAATATAATATAAGATATTTTCTAAATGGGAGGATTTGAATATTTAACAGAATTGTATAACCAACTTATTTTACCTCTAGAAATACTGTCTTTAAAATAAATTACATTACATATTCCTCCATATAGTCCATTGTAATGGCCAGATGTTATTACAGTATTATTATTATAAGGAATTACTCCTTCTTCACTAGAAACTAATTCATTATTCAAAAATACATCTATGGTTTTTCCATCATAATTAATAATAATATTGTTCCATTTTTGAAGATGAAAGTCTTTTGTTTCATATAATGTTTTTAAATTTTTACCTTGTGTTTTCATAGTAATTTTTAATTTATTTTTTGACATGTTGTAAAGAATATTTGGTTTATCACCAATATTTAAAATGGAAGTAAAATTATCATAATTATAATTTGTTTCAGGTGGTGCGGAATCTATGAAAAACCATCCTGAAATTGCATAACTATATTGAAACTTGTCTTTTACAAAATTTACATCTTTGAAAGTAGCTAAATTTTTTTCATTTGTTAAATTTATTGGGTTTTCTAATAATTGTTCAGCATTATGCATTAAGATAATTTTGTAAATTGTTGGAATAATAAAATAACAAGCTACAAGTATTATTTCCAACAATAATATAATTAGAATTGGTTTTGTTGTAATATTATATTGATAGCGTAAATACTCAACAAAATCTAATAATAAACATGGAATATAAAAAATAGCCTTTTTAATCAAACCAAATAAAGTAGGTTTACTGTTTGGTGAAAATTCGTTCAACTTAAAATATTTAATCGCTATGGCTGCTCCTCCAATAAATAAAGAAACCAATATCAACATTAACACAATACCGGTAATATTACTAAAATAACTAGATAAATTAAAGAGTACATAAACTACTCCCAAAATCAAAACAATACTAAGAAAAAATAAAATTATTTTTCCCAAAAATCCTAATGCACTATAATTTTTTGAATTATTTGTAGTTTCGTCTTTTTTTAAATAAAAAAAGAACATCAACAATAATAATAATCCACCTAGCATTGATAAAAATATACCAATTCCTTTGTTATTATTAGTTATAACATTAAAAGGATTTTTTGTAAAGAAAATACAAATTAGTATAACATAAACAATTAAACTAACTAAATAAATCACTTCCATTTTATAATTTTTCATATAATAGTCAAAATAGTATTTTATTATGTTCCATGCAAAAACCATATTGTATACTACTCTTTCTAAAAATGTGTTTCCTTTAAATTTATAAATTGGCGGTTCATTAGTTTCCATTAATAAAACATTAGAAATAAATTAAAGATTTTCCATCGCTGTTTTTTTACCATGACAATCTCTACATAAAGCTACTAAATTATCCACATGATTCGAACCGCCAAATTCTAGTTTTATTTTATGATCAACTTCAAACCAGGCAGGTAGTTGTCTATGACAGTGACCACATTTCCATCCTTGTTGTGATGCTACAAATTTCTTTTTAGTTTCACTTACAGACCTTTTTGTGGCTTTTTTTCCAGATTGTTGTATTCTATTAATTTGTTGTTGATAATTGTTTTCTGGTAAAAAATTACTTTGATTTGTAAAATCAGCAAAAGGGGTAAAAATATCCATAGAATTTTTTGAAAAAGGCATATGTTTAACGATTCCAGAAATTTCTTGCACAATGTTTTTTGATTCATTTGGATTTTTTTTTAAAAACAAGTAAATACTAAATCCTGCAAAAGCAAAAGCAATCATTTTAAAATATTTTTCCCATGATTTTATTATTTTTATATAATTACCGTCATAATATGTATTAACTATAAAAAATCCGGTTATTGCTAAAATTAATAATTCTAATTTCATATATTATATATAATCACTTTATTTTCCATTATAAAATAATATAATTTTTTGTTATTTTATAATTTTGTATTATCTTTTCCTTGAAAATAATCTTCTACTTTTATTTTTGGAAATACTTTTATGACTCTTTGATGTCATTGTTTTTTTACGATGATTATTTTGTTTTGAAAGTTTGATTACAAAAAGAGATTTATTTGTATTTTTTATATTTTTTTCATGAGTTAATAGTTTATCAAGTTTTTTTATATCATTTGTCAATTTTTTTATATTTATTTTTTTATTTCCATGCATAAAAATATTTTCAATCAAGAGTGTTTTAATTTGATTCATATATCTTGATTTTACAGCACTACTTAATTCAATATTCTCATAGGGAACATCAAAAAAATTATAATAAATAGTCATGATACCAAATATGTCACAATTATATAAATAACATTCCATAAAGTATTTATCAACATTAAATATATATTTTTTAGATGTGTAAGTCATTAATATTTCAGTAATATAATTTGATAAATAATACAAATAATAACCATATTCAATTAAATCTTCTCTCTTTACTTGAGATAAAAATGTTTCTGAACTTATTCCAGGAGCAAATATTTTATCAAATAATGCAACATTGTCATCATAATATCCATAATATTTTGCTAATTTAATTAAATATTCATTTATGACATAATTACGCACATTTGAAAAATTAAATATGATTTCTTTTTTTTTAACACGATCTAAAAATATTTCATAATTTATTTTAAATTCTTGTGATAAAATCATTGAAGAAAAAGGAGTGTTGTATTGAAGTGGACGATTTTTTACTTCGTTTGGAATCTTGTTACCTGTTACAATTGCCGATAAACCCCAATCAATGATTCTACTATTCATTTTTGAATCAATCAATACATTATTATCTTTTAAATCATTGTGAATGACTTTTTTTTCATTCATAGGACGAATACCAAAAGTCAAAAGTTTTATAATCAATTTATTTAATAAAAATATGTTTTCTTTTTTTATTTTATTTTCTTGTACAAGCCATTTTCTTAAATCAATACCTCCATCTTTCATGTTTAATATATTTACTTTATCTAAATGGCTATTTATATTTGATTCATTTAAATTTTCTTTTTTCAAAGCATAGCATTTGTCATTAAAATCTTTTAAATCTGAATTTGTTAATTGATCTGGTTTGCATGAATGTACATCTAAAAGAAAATAATCTTTATAATTTTTTATGGTAGAGAGATTTTTTTTAATTTTATTGATTTCTTCCATTTCTTGTTTACTATTTTTTAATAAAGACATTTTTGTTATTCCTGAATCGGGTCTTTTTTCATTTACACATTTTAAAGCTGGTTTAAATATACATCCAAATCCTCCTGATTCTATTACTTCACCACCCATTTTACTTCGATTTCCCATATTTACTTATATTAAATACAGAATTAATTTTTGTATAAATAGTATCCCAACAATGAAAATACAATTATAATTGCAGTCAATATTAAAGTTTTTCTATATTTTAATTCTTCTCTTAATTTAATATTTTTTGGCTTGTAAAATTCATAATATTCATCTAGTGATTCTTGTAATGTTTTTTCTTCTTTTCCTAACTCTACATTAATTTTATTATGGATATAATGAATCCATTTTAAAAAAGAATCCTTTCCTTCTAAATAAGGAGAAACCGGATATTTATCTAGTAAACTGCTAAATTTATTTCCTATACTTGGTTGAGGTATAAAAAGAGGTAAATTGGAAATAAAATCGTAATATTTTTTTTTTGTAGTTTCATTTGCTTTTGAAGGGTAAGAAACTCCCAGTGACATAATAAAAAACCAATAATGTGGTCCCCAAATATTAGGATCAAAATATATTTCCGTCATTTAAAAAGAAACAATATAAAAAGATTATCAAATAAACATATATCTTATCATGTCTCAAAAATCATATAATTTTTGTAATAATTGTGGTAAAAATGGACATATATTTCAAAATTGCAAGCATCCCATAACGAGTATTGGTTTAATTGTATTTCGATTAAACAAAGATGGAGAAATACAATATTTATTGATAAAACGAAAACATAGTCTAGGATTTGTTGAATTTATGAGAGGTAAATATCCTGTCCATAATGAAGAATATTTAATAAATATATTTGATGAAATGAGTTTGGAAGAAAAAAAAATGATTCATGAATGTACATTTGATGACCTCTGGAATTATTTATGGGGAAAACAAGTTGGCGTACAATATAGAGGAGAGGAAAAAAATTCAAAAGAAAAATACAATTTATTGAAAAACGGAATAGAAAACAATACATTTTATAATTTAGAAAAAATTATAGGAAAATCATCTACTTCATGGTCTGAAACAGAATGGGGTTTCCCCAAAGGAAGAAGAAATTATCAAGAAAAAGATTTAAATTGCGCATTCAGAGAATTTGAAGAAGAAACTGGTTATCTTCGAAATAATGTAAAATTAATTCAAAATCTAATTCCTTATGAAGAAATTTTTACAGGTTCAAACTTAAAATCATACAAACACAAATATTTTTTAGGATTTATTGATAAACATGTTGAAATTACAAATCAATTTCAAGAAAATGAAGTAAGTGAAGTAAAATGGTTAAATTACGAAGAATGTTTAAAAAAAATAAGACCATATAATTTAGAAAAAATAAAAATTTTAAATAAAGTGAATAAAGTTTTGAAAGAATATAGATTATATTGATTATATATAATATAGAATATGGAAAAAACAAAATCAACAAAACCAATTAAATTAAAAATCAAAAAAACTTTTCCAAAGTTAAACGAGGACAATATAGAGGAAGTTTATAATACAAATTTTAAAAAAATAGACATCTTACAAGATGATTCTAATTTTAACAACTTTTTAAATGAAAAACAACAAGTAAACAGAGAAAATATAAGAAAACATGAAAATGAATTTGATAATTTATATCCTTCTTTAGATGATGAAAATTTTAATATAAAGATTGCTCAAAAAAAAGAGTTTAATGACAATAAATATGATGGTACATTGTATGATGTGGAAGAACAAGCTGAAAAGCTATGTAACTCTGATTTTGAATTGATGCCACATCAAGTATTTGTTAGAAATTTTCTCAGTTTTCAAACTCCTTATAACTCTCTTTTATTATATCATGGTTTAGGAACAGGTAAAACATGTAGTGCTATAACTGTTTCTGAAGAAATGAGAATGTATTTAAAACAATTAGACATTAAGCAAAGAATCATTGTTGTTGCATCACCAAATGTTCAAGAAAATTTCAAGTTACAGCTATTTGATGATCGAAAACTAAAACTTATTGATGGACTATGGAATCTTAGAGCTTGTACAGGTAATAAATATTTGAAAGAAATAAATCCTATGAACATGAAAGGTTTAACAAAAGAAAAGGTAATAAAACAAATAAAAAAAATAATTAACAATTCTTATATATTTATGGGTTATACAGAATTTTCGAATTATATTGAAAAAAAGTCACAAGTTGATGAAAAAGACGATAAAAAAAAGAAAGATTTGGTAATAAAAAAAATTAAAAAAAATTTTAATAATAGGCTTATAATTATTGATGAAATTCATAATATAAGAATTAGTGATGAAAAAAAAGATAAACGCGTTGCCAACGAATTATTCAAGTTGGTGAAATATGCAGATAATCTTAGATTATTATTTTTATCTGCAACACCAATGTACAATAGTTATAAAGAAATAATTTGGTTATTAAACATTATGAATTTAAATGATAGAAGATCTACTCTAGAAATAAAAGATATTTTTGATAAAGAAGGTAATTTATTAATAAGTAAAGATGGAGAAAACTTGGGAGAAGATAGACTTCGTAAAAAAGCAACAGGATATGTTTCTTTTGTCAGAGGTGAGAATCCTTATACCTTTCCATATAGAATTTTCCCCACTTTATTTAGTATTGAAAATACATTAAAAAATAATACTTATCCAAGATTACAGTTAAATGGAAAAACAATAATACAACCAATTGAACATGTAGATGTATTTATTAATAAAATAGGAACATATCAATCAATTGGTTATAATAAAATAATACAATCTATAGTTGAAAAAAACAGTTTAAAAAATTCTAATAATTTTGAGAATTTGGATAGTTTTGGTTATAATATTTTACAAAAGCCTTTGCAAGCATTAAATATTATTTATCCATCAGAAAATGAAACACTTTTATTAGGAAGTGATGGTTTAAAAAACATAATGTCATATACGGAAACAGTAAACCCTCCATCAAAAAAAAATTTTGAATACAAGGCCAATAGAGAGAAAATATTTTCAAAAAATGAAATTGAAAAATATAGTTCAAAAATGAAAAGTATATCTAATCAAATTATAAACTCAGAAGGTATTGTTTTGATATACAGTCAGTTTATAGATGGTGGAGTTCTTCCTATGGCTCTGGTTTTAGAAGAAATGGGTTTTGTTAGATTCGGCAGCAAAAGTTCTAATTTATTTAAAACACCACCAACCGAAGCAATTGATTATAAAACATTTTTACCAAAGAATCAAATGGAAAATCCAAACGAGTTTAAACCAGCTACCTATACTATGATTACTGGTGAAAAAGCATTATCAATTGATAAAAACTATGATTTAAAAAACTTGACTGATGAAGATAATAAAAATGGCGAAAAAATAAAAGTCGTTCTAATTTCTAAAACTGGTTCTGAAGGGATTGATTTTAAAAACTTAAGACAAGTACATATTCTAGAACCGTGGTATAATTTAAGTTTAATTGAACAAATTATTGGTAGAGCAGTAAGAACATGTAGTCATAAACAATTACCATTTAGAAAAAGAAATGTTGAAATATTTTTGCATAGCACTACTCTAGAAGACGAAGAAGTTGAATCTGCTGACTTATATGTTTACAGACTAGCAGAAGTAAAAGCAGTTAAAATAGGTCAAGTTAGTAGAGTATTAAAAGAATCTTCCGTAGATTGCATATTAAATGCAGAACAAGTAAACTTTTCAGAAGAAAATATGAATACTATAGTGAAACAAGAATTATCTAATAACAAAACAATAGATTTTCCAATAGGTGATAAACCAAATACAGTATCTTGCGATTACATGGATACATGTAATTTTAAATGCAAACCATTTAAATCAATTAACAAGGATGAAATCAAATTAGATTCTTTTGATAAATCGTTTATTATGATAAACACAGATAAAATCATTTACCGTATCAAAGAAATTTATAAAAAAAAGTTTTTTTATAAAAAGGATAATCTAATTAGAGAAATTAATTTGATAAAAAATTATCCTTTATTACAAATAAATGCAGCTTTAAATATTTTAATTGAAGATAAAAATGAGTATTTGATTGATATGTTTGGAAGAATAGGGCATTTAATAAATATTGATGATTATTATTTATTTCAACCAATAGAATTAAAAAATGAAAATATATCCTTGTTTGATCGTCAAAATCCAATTGACTTTAAACACGAAAAAATTAATTTAGAAATAGAAAACAAAATCATTGTTGAAAATAAAGATAAAATAAAAGAAGATTCAAAAAGTACGGAATTATTAAAAAAATTACATAATGATTTTCAAGATTCAATTAAACCTGTTACTGAGATAAGTCGTGGACAAAAAGATTGGTTGACAATAGCAGCAATGTTACATCATACAAAATATTTAGAAAACATGTTTAACATTAATAGAGAAATGTATGAAAAATTTATTATTGCACACTTGATTGAATATTTAAATTTTGATGAAAAATTATTACTATTAAATTATTTGTATTTTACTGATCGATTATCAAATAATGAAAAAATGTACAAAGAATATTTTGATAAACAATTAATGCATGATAAAAATATTTCAGGAATTATTTTACCACAAAATGGTTTGCAAAAATTATTAATAAAGAATGACCAAGAGTGGACTTTTGGAAAAGAAGAAGATTATATTGACTTGGCAAACGAAATTGAAAAACTCATAATAAGACCTGTAAATGAAGAAAAATTCAATGAATATATTGGATTTGTCAGTTCTTTCAGAAATGAATTTAATATATTTAAAATTAAAAATATGAGAGATAGTCGTAATAAAGGAGCAAGATGTGATCAGTCAAGCAAAGTAGAAGCAATTAAAATTTTAAATAAGATAATTGGAAATGAAACGATAGATGTAAATCAGTCAAAAAATAAAAATAAAATATTATTAGAAATATGTGTTTTGCAAGAATTAGTATTAAGATATTACGAGTCGAATAAAAAAGATGCAAAAAAATGGTTCTTAACCCCGACAGAATTCGTTATTAATAATGTTGAAAAATTATCATTTTAATTAAATTAAAATTGAATAAATTAAAGATATTTTATTTATATTATATAATGGATAGTAAAAGTAATAAGAAAAAAAAAGAACAAGGTGTTTTTTCAAAAAGTTTGTTAACAAGAAAAATTTATGTAAATTTTGAAAAATTAGGAAACAACATTTATACAATGTTAGAAAATAAGATAAAATACCAGTTAGAAGGAAAATGTACTATTGAAGGATATATTCAAAATGATTCAGTTTCTTTAATAAGTTATTCAAGTGGAATTCTTAAAGATCATTCGGTACAATTTGAAGTAGTTTTTGAATGTTCAATATGTTGTCCAGTAGAAGGGATGAATATTAAGTGCAATGTAAAAAATATAACACAAGCTGGTATAAAAGCTATTATAGGTAATGAAGAAGAAACACCGGTTATTATTTATTTAGCTAGAGATCATCATTATAATAATAATTATTTTAACTCATTAAAAGAAAATGAAGAAATTCAAATTAAAGTAATAGGACAAAGATTTGAGTTGAATGATAAGTGTATTAGTGTAATTGGTGAATTGTCCGAAAAACAGGTTAAAAAAAAAACTAAATTAGTTTTAAAATAAAAGGTTTAAAAATAGTTTACTAACAAGACTATGACATCTTTGAACATATTAAAAGAAAAAATAGAGTGTTTATCCAAATTTCATCAAATTGAAATTTTAAAAATATTAAATCAAGAAAAAGATTGTACAATAAATGAAAATAAAAATGGGATATTTATTAATTTAACTCATCTAAGTAAAGACATTATTCAAAAGTTGATTGATTATCTTGAATATGTGCATAAACAAGAAAAGCAATTGATTGATATTGAAAATGAAAAAACTAAATTAACAAATACATACTTTAAAGATAATAAAGATAATGTCGGGTTAAATATAGATGCAAAATAACTTTTTAACACAATTTGATGAGATTATGTTAAGCAGTAAAACTATTTCGAAAATTCCTATATTTGAAAATCAAGTGAAACAAAAAATAACAACAACAACGGAAAAAAAAAAGTTTGTAAAAAAAAGGGAAGATATTTTTTGTTTAAAAGAAAATGATCAGTTATTTTGGTATTTCTTTATATTTTTTTATGGAATGGAAGAATATGAAACAATAAGCAACTATTTTTTGAAAGAAAAAGAAGTTAAATTTAATTTTGTTGAAAAAATTAGAAATAACAAACAACTTTGCAAACAATTAAAAATTAGTAGAAATGTAGTTGAAGACGAATTAGTAAACCAGAAAAAAATATCTTTGAAAAGTTTAAAGTTGCTGTGTTATTTATTTGATATTAATGTGTTTTATATTGAAAATAAAAAATATTATGAAATGATACCAAATGAAAATAACAAAATTTTTGTAATTGAAAAAATAGAAAAAGACAATGTAATAAAATATGTTTCCAAAGAATCCATAGAATATTATCGTTTACACTATTGGAAAATGGAAAATTTAGATAAGCCTCTTAAAGCAGTATCAAGTTATAAAGTGGATGAGCTGAAATCTATATGCAAAAAGTTGAGTATTCCTTTTGATAAAGAAACAAAACAAGAATTATATCAAAAAATTTTGACGATAATTTAAATAATTTTATATAAAATTGAAATTATATAAAATTATCTATTCAAGTATATATACATATGACTGAATTAAATACCCAAAAAGAGTTTTCAAATATAGTAGATTCTTATTTAGAAAATGTAAAGGATAGTAAAAAATACCCTCATTTGGAATTAGAAGCAAGATTTGCAACTAGAAATGTAAAACAAGTAACAAAAATAGATTTTGATAATGTAATAAAAAGATTAAAATCTTGCGGTTATATTATTCAAAATGAAGATCATGCATTGAAAATACAAAGTGAGTATATAGATAAAAATAGTGGAGAAACTAAAAAGTCATCTATTCGTGTAGAATTATATGGAATTAATAATATTGAAAAATATTGTAATACAAATTCTTTAAAAGATTTAAATCCTATATTTACGCAAAAAAAATTAGTTGTTAAAAATGAAAAAGAACTGTATCCTGTTAATGTAGATGATTATAATTTTAAATTATCATTACAAAATGAAATTAAATTAAATCCAAATAGTCCTATTTGTGAAAGTGTAAAATCTTCATGGAATGATAGTAAAAAAACATTTCGATTAATTAATCGTGTTTCAATGGTTCATAATAATTTCCCTTTTCAAATTGATTTAAGTATTGTAAAAGAAAGTAGTTATGAAAAAATTAACAAATATGGAAAATCAAGATATCAAATGAAACCACAATATACATTTCAAGATGCAAATGTAATAAATAATTCAGAAAAATATGAAATTGAGTTAGAAGTTGTAAACGACAAAATTAAAAATAGTGATGTAAAAACTGAACAGTTAGAAAAAATGATTCGAAAGGGTGTTATTCATGTGTTGTCTGGGTTACAAAATACGAATTATCCTATTAGTTATGGTGAAATTTCAAAAATAGGAGTACAATATTTAAAATTAATTAATGGAAAACAATATCATGAAAATATGAAACTAATTCCTAGATCGTTTATAGGACCTTCTTCTACTACACTACAAATCAAAAATATTTCACCTATTAATGAAGAAGCTGTATTTCCAAACATAAGAAAAAACTATACAGTAACAGATAAAGCAGATGGTATGAGAAAATTATTGTTTATTAGCAAAGAAGGTAAAATATATTTAATAGATACTAATTTAAATATACAATTTACAGGTGTTGTAACTAAAAATATAGAACTCTTTGAATCTATTTTAGATGGAGAACATGTATTAAATGATAAAAATGGCAAGTTTATCAATTTATATGCATCATTTGACATTTATATTTTAAATAAAAAAGATGTTAGAGGTTATCCATTTATTACAAAAGAAGATTCAAATGAACCACTTAATAAACATCGTTTACCATTATTAGTTGATGTAGTGAAAAAAATAAATCCTATATCGGTGTCAAATAGTACTTCTAAAATAAGAATAGAATATAAAAATTTCAAGGCTGAAAATACTGAGCAAACTATATTTCAATGCTGCAACACTATTTTACAACAATCTGATTTATTGGAATATGAAATAGATGGATTAATTTTTACACCTTCATATTTTGGTGTAGGAGGAGATTCAAAAAAAGAAAAGGGATCAATGATGAAAGAAACATGGGAATATTCTTTTAAATGGAAACCTCCTGAATACAACACTATTGACTTTTTAGTAACAACCAAAAAAGATGTCAATGGAAATGATATAGTCGGTAATATTTTTCAAAATGGTATTAGCAGTGATTCTTATGATCAGTTGTCTCAATACAAAACTCTTGAACTAAGAGTAGGTTTTAATGAAAGAAAAGATGGATATATTAATCCTTTTGAAGACTTGATAAATGATAAAGTATCTAGCAATTCATCTGACGAAAATAGTAAAATGTATAAACCTGCTCCTTTTTATCCAACCAATCCATCTGATCCAGAGGCACATTTATGTAAAATTATTTTACAAAATGATGAAAATAATAATAAACAAATGATGGCTGAAGAAACAAACGAAGTTTTTGAAAATAACATGATTGTTGAATTCAAATATGACTTTTCAAAACCAAAGGAGTTTAGATGGATTCCTATTCGTGTTCGTTATGACAAAACAGAAGAATATAGAAAAGGATTACCTCAATATGGAAATGCTTATCGAGTTGCTAATTCAAATTGGCATTCTATTCATAATCCTGTTACAGAAGAAATGATAAGTACTGGTAGAAATATTCCAGATGAATTAGGTGATGATGATGTTTATTACAATCGTGTATCAAAAAATTCTTACACTGATGCAATGCGTGACTTTCATAACTTGTTTGTAAAACAAAAGTTGATAAAGTCTATTTCAAAAAAAGGGGATACTTTGATTGATTATGCTGTTGGAAAAGGTGGAGACATACCTAAATGGATAAAAGCTAAATTATCATTTGTATTTGGTATAGATATTAGTAAAGACAATATTTATAATAAATTGAATGGTGCATGTGCAAGATATTTGAATTACAAAAAAGATTTTGATATTATGCCAAATGCATTGTTTTTATGGGGAAATAGTTCATTAAATATCAGAAATAATGACGCACTAAATGATGAAAAATCAAAAAAAATTTCCCAAGCAGTTTTTGGTAAAGGTATAAAGGATAAAGAAAAATTAGGTATTGCTGTATATAGACAATATGGCAAAGGAAAAGAAGGATTTAATATTAGTTCTTGTCAATTTGCACTTCATTATTTCTTTAAGGATAAAAAAACACTAAACAATTTTATTAGAAATGTTAGTGAATGTACAAGTATAAACGGTTATTTTATAGGAGGATGTTATAATGGTAGGTTGATTTTTGATGATTTAAAAAATGTAGAAGAAGGAAATAGTTTAACTATTTTAAACAAAGAGGAAAAAATATGGCAAGTAACAAAAAATTATATAAATGATGATTTTGAAAACAATGATTCTTGTTTAGGATATGCTATTGATGTTTATCAAGACTCCATTAATAAATCATTTACAGAATATCTTGTAAATTTCGACTATTTACAAAGAGTTATGGAAAATTATGGATTTGTTCCCCTTTCTAGTGAAGAATGTAAAAATATTGGTTTGTCACAAAGTATAGGTTCTTTTCAACAATTATTTTCAAGTATGGAAGAAGAAATAAAAAAAAATCCAAAAGTTAAAAATGATTATGGAAAAGCTCCTTTTATGAATACAAAAGAAAAACAAATATCTTTTTACAATAATTATTTTATATTTAAAAAAATTCGAAATGTAGATACTGAATCAGTATACAACATTGCTTTAAATAATAATGAAGAAATTAATGAATTAGTAGTTGAAGAATAAATTATGTAAAAAAAATAACATAAATATTAAATAATATTTTTTATCAACAATGAGCTATTATATATTGCCTGAAATTTATAACAAAACATTAACAATTGAATTAGAATGTATCGAAAATAAAGATATTTATGTGAGTAAGACATTACACTTTTATTTAAATAACATAAAAAAGCAAATTGATGAAAATAATGATTCATGGGATTTTATTAAAAAATATACTAATCCATATGAGTTTATTCATACAATGGTTCCTAATTTAAAGTATTCAGTAAGTAAAATTAAGCCTTTATCAAGATCTTTTTATAAGATGATTGAAATGACAAATATATTCCATTTACTAAATGATTTTGCAAATACAAATATTAATACTTTTCATTTGGCTGAAGGACCCGGAGGATTTATAGAAGCAACTGCATTTTTAAGAAAAAATATGTTTGATAATTATTACGGAATGACTTTAATTAATGAGGATCCAAATGTTCCCGGTTGGAAAAAAACAAATCATTTTCTATCAGAAAATAAAAATGTAAAAATTGAGTACGGCCCATCTAATAATGGTAATTTGTTATTAAAAGAAAATTTAGTTTACTGTCATGATAAATATAAGGATTCTATGGAGTTAATAACAGCTGATGGAGGATTTGATTTTTCTATTGATTTTAATCAGCAAGAAATTTTGGCAACCAAATTGCTTTACGCACAAGTAAGTTTTGCAATAGCAATGCAAAAAAAAAATGGACATTTTATTTTAAAAATATTTGACATATTTACAAAATCAACCGTCGATATTATTTATTTATTGTCATCTATGTATAAACAAGTTTTTATAATTAAGCCAAACAGTAGTAGATTAGCAAACTCGGAAAAATATATTGTTTGTAAATACTTTAAAAATGAAAATGAAGAATTAATTCAACAAATTATAAATAACTATGAAAAATTGTCAGAGATCAATTATTTATCTTCATTAATAAAAATTAAACACGATTGTTATTTCTTGAATAAAATCGAAGAATATAATGCCATATTTGGACAAATGCAAATTGAAAATATAAATAACACTTTGAATCTAATTAATTTTAAAAACAAAAACGACAAACTAGATTTTTTAAAGAAAAATAATACTTCAAAATGTATACAATGGTGTGAAAAAAATAATATTCCTTACAATAATCTTCAAGCTACTAGTAATATTTTTACAAATATATAATATTTTAATATATATATATGAAATCATTATTGAAATCATGGAATAAGTTACCTAGAATAGTAAAAGCTATTGTTTATTTTTGTATTGTTTTTGCGTTTTACTATTTTTTCTTTTTGAGAAACACAATAGAGAAATTTAGTAATCCACAAAAATGCACTTATTATTATTGGAATAAATGTGGTTATTGTAAACAGTTTGATCCAGAATGGGATAAATTTCAAAAGTCTTACAATGGTTCCGTTATATTAAGTAAAAAAGAGATGAGTGAAGCAGGACCTGAATTAAAAAAATATAACATAAACGCATTTCCTACTATTATTATTGTTGATGATACTGGTGATTTTAAGCAATATGAAGGTCCAAGAACATCGTCTGGTTTATTACAATATTTTTCAAATTAAATAATAAAAATAAAATAATTTTTATTATTTACAATGAAAAATTGATTAAGTATACAATTTAAATTTTTATTAATAAAAATGATGAAAATATTTTATTTACTATTTATCTTGCCATTTTTTAGAAACACGCTTGTACAAAATGTAGTTAATCAAGAAATAAATGAAAATGCAAAAAATGTTGTAAATTTTATGAGTTATATTGTATTACTTTTACCAAATATTTATCGTAATAATGATTTATGCGAACAAGATAAGGATTGTCCACATATAATGAAATGTTGTCAAATAGGAATAAAAAAATTCTGTTGTTCTCCAAATAATTATATAAAGATAGTTCCATTTTATTTTAAAAAAACTATAGAAAATAACAATTTGTAATTTAATAATTTACAAAAAAAATTGAAATAAATAAATATATTTTTTTTTTATTAACTTACCGTTTAATAATGTCAATTGATATAGAATTTACGCAAAAGCAATATAAAAATTATTTAATAATAGTTTCAAAATTCTTATTAAATAGAATTTTAACCCTACTTGTTGGAATTATTATATTCATATGTAGTATACTATTACTTGTATGCTTTTGGTTTTTAAGTGGATCTAAAGAAATAGAAACTTTTATTGAGCAAGAGTTAGGAATGTCATTTAAATTTCCTAATATTATTAATTATATTGGTGATATGCTACAATCAATTAAAACAAACATTCAATTAATTTTTGCAAAAATCTACCCAAAAAAGAAAATTCTATTTTATATTAAAAAGATGTTATATTTGGATGAAGAAACTGAAAATAAAAAACCAGTTGTAGATTTGACTAACGAACCTGATGATGATTCAGATTCTTCAACATCTGAATGGTTGGATGCATACAATTTAAATGACAACTCAAAAGAAAAGAAAAAAATAAAACTAGAAATAAAAAGTGAAGCAAAAAATTATAATAGTAGTTCTGATGAAGAGGTTATGGAAGAAGAAAGTAAATCTACTCAAAGAAGTATTTCTATTTCACCAAGAAAAATGGAAAAAAGTGTATATGAATTTGATAAGTCATCAGAGAATTTGGATGAAAAAAATTTCAATGTTTCAGCAGAAGAAAAATACGATATTAAAAATAAAAAAAATAATTAAAAAAAAATAATTAAAAAATCTTATTTATTTTAAACAAAAATTTTTTTATTGATTAATAAAAAAAAAAATCATTATTTTAATCTTTTTACAATATACTTGAATGTATGATGTTTGTATTATAGGTGCTGGACAAAGTGGATTAGTTAGTTGTAAGACATTTAGTGAAAATAACAAAAATATAATAGTATTAGAAAAATGTACAGATTGTAATGGTATGTTTGCTAACATAAAAGAAAAAGAATATTTTAAATGGTCGACCTCTAGGTATATGTCAGGATTCAGTGATTTCCCAATGGATAAATCATTAGGAACTTGGTTTAGTATTCAAAAGTACATTGATTATTTACAAAGTTATAAGAAACACTTTCAACTTGAAAAATATATACAATATGGTGCTTTTGTAGAAAAATGCAATGAAACAAAAGAAAAAACTTGGAAAATTAATTATAAAAAAGATGGTCGTAAACAAACAATAGAATGTAAATATTTAATAGTAAGCACCGGTTTAAACAATTATCAAAAGTTTCCTGAAATTATAAATGATTTTACTGGTGATATTTATCACACCCAAGACATTTATTATATGGATAAAGAAAAATGGAACAAAAAATTTAAAAACAAAAAAGTTTTATTAATTGGAGGTGCAGAAAGTGCTTTTGATATAGGACATGTATTAGTAAATAATGATTCAGAGTTATATTACACAACAAAAAACTACATTGAATGGTTTCCAACAGGGGCAACAACAGAAGAAAACAAAGAAAGAATGAAAAAAATTGATAATCATTGTCTATCTGGGATTTTAGACTTGTTTGAAAATGAACCTACAGACTTGCAATTAAATTACATAGAGCATAGTTTACCAGAACCGATGTCTGCAATATGGCATGAATATGGTAGATATTTTCTTCCTTTTGTAAACATGATCTACTTTGGTACCTATTTTAAGTATGCTGATTGTACTAGTTCTGTACATGGTCATAAAAAATTAGCAAGCATAAATAAAACGCCTAATAATTTATTTAGTAAATATGTTGTAAAACGAGACGAATTTATGTTAGATATGTACGAAGATAAAGTAAATATTATAAAATTTCCAAACAAAATAAAAGGAAATACTGTTTTTTTTGAAGAAGAAAATATTAATAAACAAATTAAAGTAGATATAATTGTATGTGGTACAGGTTATAAAAAAAAAATACCGTTTTTAGATGATTGTTATACAAAAACTAATTATATAAAAAAAATGATTCCAGTAAACACAACAAATTTGGCATTTATTGGTTTTGCACGCCCTACTATGGGAAGTATTGCATCGATTGCAGAAATACAATCATGGTGGGTTTACAAGTATTTTTATGAAAACTTGCAATATAAACAAAGAAAATTTTACTTTAGAAATATAAACCTACTTGATCTACAAAATGATTATATTAATACACTTGTAAATGGATGCTATTATCAAAAAGATTTAGCAAAGGATTTACAAATAGAACCAAATATGTTACATTTAATGTTTCATGATTGGGAGTTGTACACAACAATTTTGTATAATTCATGTCATCCAATGATTTACAGAATTCATGGACAAATGTCCACACCTGATTCAAGAAAAATATTAATGAATACTTTTATTCCATATGAAAAAAAAAATAAAATAACAAAGTCTTATTGTTTTTTTTTTATCATGTTGCATTTAGTGTACTATATAGTAGTATTTATTATTGGATTTTTTATTATTAGAAATTTGATACACGCCTATAAATTTTTTAAAACATGCAAAAATTATTTATTTTCAAATCAATCAAAAAGAAAAAAAAATAAAGTTAAAATAGAATAAAATAAAAATAAATTATGTCATCTTTATTTTATTGAACCCCAAAAAGTTGGTAGTGTTTTGTTAAATCCACAATTTGAATTACAAACGATTTTATTTCCTATTCGTCTCCAAACAATTGGTTGACTTACTTTGTTCTTTAAAAAATAAGGAGAAAATGATTCGCCATGATATTTACCTGCATTTGCTGCTGCATCACCAAAAGCACTTCGAAATGAAGAACCATTTTTTGTAATAGTGTCATTATTTAATTTCAACATTCTAGTGCTACTTTCAACAGCCCCTTGTTTTGCAAATTGATTGTTACTGGGGTTATAGTAAGCAACATTTTTACATTTTCTATTTGTTTCATATGGATTACTACAATTGTTTGTTGCAAACTGTGTAGAATTTTCAATTAAATTTTCATTATTGTAAGTATTTCCTGGAATTTGTTTCAAAGTTTGTTTTTGATCAAAAGTTTTGCATCTAGATTTTAAATAACCTTTTGTATCATTATAATATGATTTACTAAGTATAGTTGAACCTGAGCGTATCACATTATTTTTTTGAGGGTTTGAACACACTTTTTTAGTTTCATAAACACCTGTTTGAATTTCATAACTATTTGGTAATGATGGGTCACCTACTTGAATAAAACCATTATTTTGCACTTTGTTATTTATAGTGTCTGCACAATGTGGAACTGTAGATGCAGGCTTTATTGATTTATTAGTGGATTGTAAAAACTTATTATCAAAAGTAACAAATAAATTATTTCCACTTGAATCACAAGTACAGCTAGATGTTGGTAAATAAGATTTGGAAACTGTTCCTCCTGGTCTTTCTGCCAAACTTACTAAAGCCTTTCCTTTTCCACTTTTTCCATTTACACTTAATTGGCGACGCCAATGTTTCATAGGATAGGCTTTACGAAAAGGACCCTTGAACTGAATAGCTATGTTGTAATTGTCTTCTGGTGAAGTTTTAGGATTATGACCCAAATTTACATTAGGTCTACTTAAAGAAGACATAATAGCATTAGAAGAAGCCGGAGTGTTATTAATATTATTATTTCCTTTATTATTTATCATAGGTTGGTGTGAGGAAATTAAATTATTTGAATAACTAAAATTTACAGGTTTAGACATATTAATATATAATAAGAAAGAAAAATACTTTTCGTTAATTGATTTATAATTTTAATAATTTATATATTCAATATATATACTATATGAGTAATTTTTTTGATAGTGTTTTAAAAGATGCAAATACATTAGAAGATGAAATATTTGGACCAAATTATGAATACTGGAAACAAATTAAAAATCCAAAGCAGTTAGGAATGTCTACAGATGGTACTATTCAAGCATTATCAAATGATATTGCTGGCTTAATAGATTATACTGAAGTACTAGTCACAGGAAAAAGTAAAGCATCAAAAACAGGACAACCATTAGGCAATAAATTTTTTTTCAAAACAGCTGGAACATGTAAAGCAAAAGATAGTAATAAAATAGTTGACAGATATTTATATGTAAATAATGTTCCAGATGGAAATATTCCTTTTATTAGTAGTGGAATGGGGCAAAATTTTGGAGAATTTAGAGGATTAGTTCCAGGTACACTAGGAAATGTGGCTGATATAAATCCTTTACTTATTTTTCAGGCTTTTATGCAAGGTGAAAATCCTCCTTGTCAGCAAATAACTTTGCAAACTATTGATGCAGATAACAAGAAAGGTATTGAAACACAATATGTAGCTACTAGTCATTTAGAAAGTATGAATCCTTGTGCATTTAAACCTCAGTTTAATAAAAATCCTGTAACAGGGAAACCTTGTAGGGAAGGCTTTTCAAATATAAACAATATAAATACCTCTAAAATACCTGATGATATATTAGTAAAAACATTTTATGCTTCATTAGGTGTTTTAGGTATATATTTACTGATTGAGCTTTTAAGAAAAATAAAGGATAATAAATAAATACATCATTTTATCTATTTATTTATTTAATAAGGTCTTTTTTTAGTACCTCTTTTATTCTTTGATTGTCTATGACCTTTACGGTTATACTTTTTACTTCCTTTGTGAGTAACAAAGTTTTTTCTACCCTTTCTTGTTTTAGATGCACTTCTTTTGCGATATTTTTTTCCTCCAGTCAATTTCTGCATCATAGCTTGTGCTGCTCTCATAGCATTACCACCTGCTGACATTATACTATATAATAAGAAAAATATTTCTGTAATATATTAATAAAATACTAAACTAGTTATTTATTAGATAGTTTTGATTTTCTTCTTTTTGTTTTTTTCTTGCTGTGTGAAATTTTTTTTTTTGTTGACGCATAAGAATGATTATTTAACATAAAACTAACTCTTTTTGATTTTTTTTTCATTTTTTTACTTTTTTTAAATTTACGCTTTCCTCCATTCATTGGATTCAGAGGAGTTGCACCATTAGTTGTTGCACCATTAGTTGTTGCACCATTAGTTGTTGCAGGACTAGTTGTTGCAGGACTAGTTGTTGCAGGACTAGTTGTTGCAGGACTAGTTGTTGCAGAACTGTATAGATTATTTATTTTTTTTTCTTGATTCTGTCATTATGTTTGAAAATGAGTTTCCCATTTATTATATAATAAATCTAGAAATTATTATATAATAATTAAATTTTTACACGCTTGTATAATTCTAAAGCTACTAAACCTCCTGCTACTTGTGCCAAAATATAACCAAGTAAATCTTGTTTTGGTAATTTACCTGCAGCAACCATCATTACAGAAACTGCTGGATTAAAGTTACCACCTGATATAGGGCCACCAATCAAAACAGCTAATGCTAACGCAGCGCCGATAGCTAATGCATTTCCTGTAGCCATAATTACATACAAAAAGAAAACAGTCCCTAAAAACTCGACTAAATACTTATTCATTTATATATTGATATACGAAAAAATATTTGCACCGCTTTATTTATAAATCTATGCTTCTTTTCTTTTAACTATACTATTGTTATCAGCAATAATTTTAATATTTGCATTAGAACAATTTTTGTCTACTTTATAATAAAGATCAGTATTATACAAATGTATATTTACTGTTAATGCAAGAGTAGTATTGCAACCATTAGTACCGATTATTAGAGGAAATTCTTTCAATGTTGATAATCCATCATGTCCTATTTTCATTTTTTCTCCATTTTTATAAAATCTTCTTCCATCAAATACTAAATTGAGTGTTGAAGCTAATTGAGGATTTATTACCAAATCAGGCATGGCATTGTTGTATTTAAATTGTGACTGAATAATAGTTAATGTTGCATTGTTTTGAATAATACAGCCATTTAATAATATGTTTGGAATATTAACTACATAATTACAATTTGCTCTAAATATTGTAGGATTGTATTGTGTGCATTTTTCTAAATTACCAATAGATTTTGGTGATTTTTCATAAATGACTCCAATTTGAGTCCAATTATTTAACCAATCTTTGGAAATATTTGAGTTATTATCATATTTAATCACATAAGTTACATCATTTGATATAACACTATTATATGAAAAAAATGGATGTACAAAAGATGAACTTGAATTCGTTTTATTAATAAATACACGACCGTCATAAATTAATAAATTTTTTGTTTGAGCAACTTGTTCTCTAGTATACAAATTTGGAACTAAAATATTTTTATTTCCAACACCGGTTATATTAGAACTTCCACCAGATTGAAATTTATTTGCTAAAGCATTTTTTTTTCTAGGTGCGGCTGATCCTCCTGATCTACAGTAGGTAAGTGCTTTGTTTAAAACATTGGTATCTTTAGAATTACCTTGAAAAGATACAACTGGTAATAATTGTGAGCTTTTACCAATTGCATGAATTTTTTTCATATTTATTACTTCAGATGAAGAATGATTTCCTTGCAATGGGTTTTTTAAAATTACATTTTTGGAATATGCATTTCTATTTAATGCAAAACTAGAAGTACCATCAGAAGGATTAAATTTTTGAGGCATACTCATTTTTGTATTTATTATTGCATTATCGCCCTTATTTTTTATTAATATACCTTGATCAGCAGGACCATTGAATACAGGTGCTTTTATATAATTTTTTACTAAATGCATTTATATTTTATATATAATATAAATTTTATATAAAATAAATTAATGTCTAACATGAGCTAAAGGTACATAGGATCCATTATTGGAACCACCATAACTCCAATCATTATAATTTTTATTAATAGCTTGTTGTTTTTTAAATTTTGTATAATCAGAACCATCATATACATATTTTACATTTGTAGTTGCACTTGGAATTCCTGTATTATCAGGTTTTGAAAATAAACTTCCTCCTAAAACTGTAGCGGATTGGTTTGTAGCTAATTTAATTCTTCCTGTTTTTACTTGATTAGACCCACCCGAAGTATAATATTCTCTATTTAATAAATCACCTGCATTATTTACAGCTCTAAAAGGAGTTGCAGAAATTTTAATATTATTTACTTTTCTAGTTGCTGCTTGTCCATTCCATGCATTGCGCAAAGTAAAACGCATTCTTTCTCTTGATGCGCCTCCATCCATTCCAGATCCTGAATTTGTATTTGCACCACCACCGGTTAATCTAAGTGCAATTCCAGGTCTACCTGACATTACATAATTTTTATTTTGATTTTGATTTCCACAATTAGGCATTATATATATCAATCATATAAAAAAAAATTTTTATTTTTCTAATTTGCTAAATTAATTTTTAAGTCATTATTCTTGGTGCAATATTCATTGTTTGTAATTCTTGAAACATAAGCTTACAAGCATATGGTATTTCAACATAGTTAAAATCAACTTTATTATCACAAGTTTTACAAGAATGAATTTTCATTACATTATTATATGCTGCAATCATTCCACATTTATTACAAACATATACTTGATACTTGTCTGAAGCATCATATAATCTCCCTCTTGTAAACCTAGAAGCACCATGTGAAATCATACAATCTCTTTCCATTTCTCCAAATCTCAATCCTCCATCTCTACTTCTACCTTCAGCTGGCTGTCTTGTTAAATTAACCATAGGACCAATTGAGCGACTGTGTTGCTTATCGCTAACCATGTGCTTTAATCTTTGATAAAATACAGGTCCCATAAAAATACTTGTTTCAATTTGTTCTCCATTCATCGCATTATACATAAGCTCGTTTCCACAACTCTCATATCCAATATTTAAAAGTTCTTTACGAATCGAATCAATAGATAATGTTCCAAATGCAGTTCCATCACCAAATAATCCCAATTCAACTAATACTTTTCCTAGTAATGTTTCCTTTAACTGACCAATAGTCATTCTAGAAGGAATAGCATGAGGATTTATAATAATATCTGGTTTCAATCCACTTTCGGTAAAAGGCATGTCACACTCAGAAATTATATTTCCAATAGTTCCTTTTTGTCCATGTCTTGAAGAAAACTTATCACCTATAATAGGTCTTCTAACTGTTCGGACACGAACCTTGCAAAAATTATAACCATCTCCATTTCTGTCAATAAAATTTTTGTCAACATAAGACTCTTCATTTGTTCTATATGTTCTACTCAAATCTTCATATTTAATTACTTTAGTGTGATCATTTCTATTTTCCTTTATAGGAATAATTTTGGAAATAATTACATCATTATTTTCCAATAATGTATTTTCTGGAATAATTCCTTTATTATTTATTTTATCATAATTGCCATATTTCATACCTTTTGTTTTGGATGGTTCTGGCTTACAACGAATTTCTTCATCACCATTAATTTTTTTATCTTCATCTTTTTCTGTATGATAAATAGTTGCTTGAAACAAACCTCGATCAATAGAACCTTGATTAAATAATAAACTATCCTCCTGATTAAATCCTGTATGAGTCATAATCGCAACAATAACTGGTGATCCAGCAGGAATTTTATCCAAATGGACCATACCCATTAATCTTGTATCAACTAATGGTCTTGCTGGATAGGATAATACATAAGCTGTTTTATCCATTCTACCATCAAAGTTGGTAACATACATTCCCATAGCTTGTTTTCCCATAGCTGCTTGATAAGTATTTCTTGGACTTTGATTATGATCCGGAAAAGGAATACAAGAAGCTAATATTCCAAATATTGTACTTGGATGTATTTCACAGTGTGTATACTTATATAACAAACTTTCATTATTTTGCAAATCATTTTTTTTCATAGCAATCATATCAAAACTTTGTTCTTCTGGATCAATATATTCTATTACAGATTCATCTATTTTACTGTTTGTTAATAAATCATTCCATTCAATCGTTTCATCACTCAATTGATTTATTAATTTTTTACTCAATAAAACACTATTATTTTTTACTCTTAATACAGGACGAATAAGTCTTCCTGCGTCATTACAAAAACGCATTTCTTTATTTTTATAATCAAATACAATAGAAGTATAAATATTCAAAATACCTTGATATTTTTTCTCTTTCATGGTATCATACAATTTTTTTGGATCATCACATACTCCTATCCATGCACCGTTAACAAAAACTTTTACCTTTTTTTCCAGTTGTTGAGGTGTTTGTTCATCTAATGGAATAATATAATTATTTACATATTCGTGTAATGGCAAACTATAACTAGGTATAGTAATATTTGACATATAACTGAGATTTTTTACAACACCTACACTTGCACCTTCTGGTGTTTCGGCAGGACACAAAAATCCCCAAGAACTATTATGTAATTTTCTAGGAGGAATCAATTTTCCACTTTTATCAATAGGAGTATTAATTCTTCTCAAGTGGCTCAATGTAGAAATATAAGTTAATCTATTTAATACTTGGGCTACACCCACTTTGTTACTATTTACATTTTTAATGCCAAAATCACCAGTAGATAATGCTCGTTTTAAACCATTTTCAATCGTAGTAGATTTTATAATTTTGTATATATTGGTTGTATTGACTATATTCAAATAATCCTCTGTAGATTTCCACGAACCATTATTAATCTCACGAACAATTTGTTTTTGCATGTCCTTTACCAATTTATTAAAATAATTTCGAAATAAATTATTCAGCAATGTTCCAGTTAAATCAATTCTTTTATTCAAATAAGAATCCCTATCATCAGAAGGTATCCACTCAAAACTACATTTCAAAAGTTTATTAGCCATATATCCAAGAAAATACACTTTTTGTGTTTCATTATGACAATGAGGAAACAAATCATTTTTCAATATATCAGTTGTAAACTCTTTCTTTTTTCTCAAACCCATTTCTTTATCCATATTTATCGGTGTAAACATTGCATAAGACATCAAATATTTAATTGCATCTTCTTGAGTTAAAATAGTATTTGCATCAACAATACTACCTTGTAAACCAAACTTCATTTTTTTGTATTTTCCTTCATCCATATCTAAAATAATTTTTTCACAAATTTCTTTATCAGATAAAATACCAAGTGCACGAAACAAAATAAACAACGGAACAGGTTGTTTTAATCTTGGAATTTGAACATAGATTGTTGTTCCAAAGCCTGTATTCTTACTTGAAATCATCATATTTATTTGCTTAGGACTAATGCATTTAAAATCAGGTACTGATTTTATTTCTGCCATCCATGTCCATTTATTATTATTTTTACTAATATTAAAACAATACACACGATTTTCAGCAGCTCTTTCTTGTCCTAAAACTGTTTTTTCACTACCATTTATAATAAAATAACCTCCTGCATCAAACTTACATTCGCCAGTAATATTCTCATTAACATGTTTATATTGCTTTAATACACAAATGGAAGACTTCAACATAATAGGTAACTTTCCTATGTGAATAGATGGCAAAACTTTGTAAAATGTTTGTGTATTTTCTAAATTTTCGCCATTTCTTACCAAATACTTGATATTTAAATCAACAGTCATCATAGAGGCATAAGTAAAATTTCTCAATCTGGCTTCTTGTGGAAACATCAATTTTGAAGCACCGTTATTTTCATGAATTTGAGGACGATATAAATTAAAATTTTCAAAAGTAATGTATAATTCTAAACTATACTTTCCTGTATTTTTATCATAGTCTTGTTCACTACATATTTGAACAGGATTAAACATGTCTATAGTTTTTTGTATCTGATAATTTACAAAATCATTATATGATTCTAGTTGGTGGCGAACTAACTGCGATAAGTGGTTATCTTTAAAATAAGACTCTATAATTTGCCAAGCTGAATCTTCACTTAAAATATTTTTTTTTGACATCCTACTCATATTATTTTTTTGAACCATTATTTTTGATTATTAATTAGATCAATTTATTTTTAAATCATTATAAAATATAATATATACTAATTGTATATGATTAATAATCCTAATAATAATATAAATAGAATGAGAAAAACATATAATTTTAATAAAATAGATTGTTCAAATAATGATCCTTTTGAAAATAATATAAATAATAAAAAAAAAATCAATAAAAATATTTATCTAGACTCACCAAAGGAAAAATTAAATTTAAATTTCAATGTTTTTAATAATGAAAACTTGATTAAAGAAAAAAACGATTCTAAAGATGATTTTTCCTTTTTTTATTACAATTACAAAGATGAAACAAAGAAAAAAGAACAAGATTTTAAAAATGAAAACAAGAATTATTTTAGAAGAAATGATGATTTATCTTCAAATGACTATTTAGATTACGATAATTACTTGAAAAAAAAACATTTAAAACAAAATTCACTAATAAATACTAATATGAATCGAAGAAAAAGTTTACTTCAATATTTAGATGAAAAAGAAGAAGAACAAAGAAAAAAAGAACAAGAAGAAAAAGAAAGAATAAACACTGACAATGAAGTTACAGATATATTATTAAAATACTTATTACAAACAAGTGAAAGAGATTACTATAAAAAATATGATGATCCATATTTGACTGGTTATTCGCCAATTCGTCCGCGTTTAAAACCATTATATCCTATTGATGATGAAGACAAGAATATTATTAAAGAAAAAGTATTTATTGATGCGTCAATAGATAACTTGGTTGACTTGATCGAATTGTGTGATCAATATCCTTTAGCTGATAATGTGGAGTACAATATAAATATGAAAGCAATACATAATATAAAACCCATATTAAAAGAACTGCAGGGAATGATTGGAATGAAATCTATAAAAGAAAATATTATTGATCAAATATTATACTTTGTTCAAGGTTTACATAATATCTCTCCAAACGATTCAGATTATATGCATACAGTAATTTATGGGCCACCAGGAACAGGAAAGACAGAAGTGGCAAAAATTATGGGAAAAATATTTAGTAATTTAGGTATGTTAAAAAGAAATGTATTTAGAAAAGTCACTAGAGATGATTTAGTAGCAGGATATTTAGGTCAAACAGCTATAAAAACAAAAGATGTAATTCATGAATGTTTAGGAGGAGTTTTGTTTATTGACGAGGCATATGCTCTTGGAAATAAAGAAAAAAAAGATTCTTTTTCAAAAGAAAGTATTGATACCATTTGTGAAGCACTTAGTGATCACAAAAAAGACTTGATGTGTATTATAGCTGGATATGAAGACGAATTAAAAGAATGTTTTTTTAGCTTTAATCCTGGACTAGAATCAAGATTTACATGGAAATTTAATATTGATACCTATACACCAAATGAAATGAAACAAATTTTTGAAAAAAAAATTAATGATAACGGATGGTCTTTAAAAGAAGAAATAGATGATAATTGGTTTGAAAAAAATAAAGAGTTCTTTACTTATTATGGGAGAGATATGGAAACTTTATTTTCAAAAGTAAAAATTGCCCACAGTCGAAGAGTTTTTTGTCTTCCAAAAGAAGAAAAAACAAAAATAACAATTAAAGATTTAGAAAAAGGATTTGAAATTTATAAAAAAATGGGTAATTCACAAAAAAGATTGGAAGAAATTGAACAAAAAAAATTACTTTATAACTCACTTTATTGTTAATTTTTATTATATTTTATTATTTAAAATATAATATGAGTAATAAAACTATTGAAATTAATACTGAATTCTTGAATGTAGCCGGGGGAAAAAAAAAGAAAAAAACTAAAAAAATAAATCCGGAAAATAAGAAAAAGGATCTAATTGTCTCTACAAAATCACTAAGAAACAAATTTTTAGAAAAAATAAAAACTCATCAACAACAAAATATTCTTAGTAATCATGTTTCTGCTGATGAAGATTCTACAAAAGAAAATAATACATTTGAACAAGATTTTGACCAATTAAATAAATTAGTACAAAAAAAAGATGCAATGAAAAATGAAAAAAAGAAAAAAAGAAAAACAAAAAAAAGAAATCTTAAAAATCAATCAAGTATCAATGACAATATAAATATACATTGGCCTAGTGATGAAAAAATTACAAATGCTTCTATAACTTTTTTATCAGAAAAACCAAGCACTATTCAAGAAACAAAAAGTGTATCTAATCCACCTATTATCAATAATATAGGAAATTCTGATACAAAAGAAGATTTCGCATCCAAAATAAATGAACTAGATTTGCAAAAAAAAATAGATGAACCTGAACTACAAAAAGTAAATAATCTAGACCAGGCATATGAAAGCAATGAAGAACCAAGATATGGTAATTTAAAAGGAGGAAAAAAACCAACTTATAAACAATTTTATAAAACAAGAAAAACAAATGATTTTCAAAAACCAGGAAAAAAATATAGAAAAAAATTTAAAAAAACAAAAAAAACCACATTCACACTAGGTAAAAAAAACAACAAAGTGTCTGTATTAATTAAAAATAATGAAACACGCAAAAGAATAAAAAAAGAACATGCATTATTAAAACAAATACCATTAAACGAAATTAAAAAACAACTACTAGAAAAAAACTTAATTTCAATTGGAACAACAGCTCCATCAGAAGTGCTAAGAAAGATGTATGAAGATTCTATTTTAGCTGGAAATATAAACAATGTGAACAAACATAATTCCTTGTTTAATTTCTACAACAATAAATAATTTAAAAAAATAAAGTATTAATTTATAAGATGATTGAATGGTTTTTTGAATATTTTTTAAAAAAAAAAAATTATGAAAAAATCAACAATGATAGTGACTCGGATATTTCAAGTTTATCAGTATCTAATATAAACAATGATTTTCCAACAATATTGAAACCAGAACAATACAATGTTTTATGGGGTACATCATGGATGACACTCTTTTCAAGTATGTATGCAATTAAAAAACAACAATATTTATTATCATTGGTTCCATTTAGTGTGTTTTTAACATCATTAAATTATTGGCGTTTACCATTAAATAATTGGCGAAAAGATTTAGATGTAAATTTAGTAAGAGCAGTATTCATTTATCAGACACACTTGGCTTTAAAAACAAAAAATAAAAATTTATACTTAGGTTTTACTGGTTTAGGTGTTGGAAGTTATATTTTAGGTAAATATTTTTTTTATCAAGAAAATTATTGGAACTCAACTTATTGTCATATTGGTTTACACCTATTTGCTAATATAGGTAATGTATTTTTATACGATTGTTACTAAATTAAAATAATAAATAATTTAAAAAATAAATTAAATTATTTATAAATGTCAATGTTAAAAAATTACTTTGAGTTAGTTAATACATATCGTGAAAAATATGGAAAAAATACAATTTTATTGTTTCAAGTCGGTGCTTTTTATGAAGTGTATACAAAGGTTGATGAAAAAACGAAAACAATCAATGAAGAACAAATTATTCAATACAAAAAGGCAACTGATTTAGCCTCGGCAAAAAAAACAGAATCTACACTAATGATGGGGTTTCGTGATTATGTTTTAGAAAAATATATTGAAAAAATAATTAATTATGGATTTACCGCAGTTGTTTATAATCAAGATAGTCAATCTGCAAATACAACAAGAAGCTTATTAGGTGTTTATTCACCAGGAACCTATTTTTCTTTGACTGATGAAAAACTTTCAAACAATCTTTCTTGTATCTGGATTCAATTAAACAAAAAAACAAGTGTACAAAAAGGAAATTTAATTATTGGTATGGCAAATATTGATAATTATACAGGAAAAAGTTGTTTTTATGAATACATTTCTGAAAATATACATAATCCAACTTCTTATGATGACTTGGAAAGATTTATTAGTACTTATAATCCTAATGAAATAATCATTGTTTCTAATTTAGATGAAAAATCAATACAAGACATTATTCGCTTTTCAAAAATAGAATCTAAAAAAATACACAATTATTCTGCTCAAGATGAAAAAATAAAAAAAATAGAAAAACAAACATACCAGAGAGAAATACTTGGTAAATATTTTTCTTATCAATTAAGTGAATCAATTTACAAAAATAGTTTAGAGTTTGTTTTTGGTATGCAAAGTTATTTATACTTGTTAGATTTTGTTTATCAACACAATCCAAATTTAGTATATAAAATACAAGAACCTATTATAGAAAATAAATCAGATAAATTATTATTGGCTAATCATAGTTTGCAACAATTAAACATGTTATCTAATAATCAATATAAAGGTAAGTTAGGTTGTGTTAGTAGTTTTTTAAATAATTGTGTAACACCCATGGGTTACAGACAGTTTCATTATACTATTTTACACCCAACATTTAATAGTGAAATATTAAATGAAAAATATAACATTACAGAACATTTATTAAATAATTCTTCATGGGAATACTATAGAACTACATTAAAAACAATAAAAGATATTGAAAAACAAAATCGTCAATTATATGTTAAAAAAATCACTCCGCAACATTTATTTTATTTATTTGAAAATCTCTCTGTAATCAAAAATTTATTTATAAATGTAAAAAAGGATAATTTTGTTTTGAACTATTTACAAAATAAAATAAATACAAATATATCAAATGATTGCGAATTATTGGAAGAATTGTTTGAAAAAACATTTATTAAAGAAATGTGTCAAAAACAAACTAATTTTGATTTTGATGAAAATTTTATACAAAAAAACATAAATCAAGAATTGGACAAAGAAATTTACAAATATTCTTGTAATGAAAAAAAATTACAATGTATACAACAGTTTTATAATCAATATATTCAAAAGTCTGAGAAAAAAAAACAAGAAATAGAATTTATAAAGACACATCAAACAGAAAAAACAGGTATTTTTATTCAATGTACAAATAGACGAAGTAAATTATTAAAAAATGAATTAGAAAAAATAAAAGAGGAAACAATATTATTAAAGTATAATGATATTGAAAATAAAGAAAAGGAGTTTTCTCTCCAAAAACAAACTCACTTTATAACTGCTCAATCATCTAATGTAAATATTGTAAACGATACCATTTCGCAAATAACAAAAGAATTATTTGCGATAAAAATTAAAATCAAAGATTTAATAACAATCGAATATAACGATTTTCTGAAAAAACTTCAAAACTATGAAGAAAAATTTCAAAATATAATTTTATTTTGCTGTTTCATAGATAATTTGCAAAATATCTGTTATATTGCACAGAAAAATAATTATTGTAAACCTATTATCAATAATAATGAAGAATCTAGCCTATGTGCCAAAAAAATAAGACATCCATTAATAGAAAAATTAAATGAAGAAGAATTATATGTTCCAAATGACATTTGCTTGGGAAAAGACAATAAAAATTTACATTTATTATATGGAACAAATGCTGTGGGAAAAACAAGTTTAATTAAATCTATAGGAATATGTATTATTATGGCACAAGCAGGATTGTATGTACCGTGCAGTGAATTTGAATTTGTACCATATAAAAGTTTATTTACAAGAATATTAGGTAATGATAATTTATTCAAAGGATTATCAACTTTTGCAGTTGAAATGTCAGAATTAAGAATTATATTAAAAATGGCTGATAAAAATAGTCTAATATTAGGTGATGAATTATGTTCTGGTACTGAGCATGAATCAGCAGTAAGTATTTTTGTTTCAGGATTACAATCGCTACATAAAAAAAATTGTAGCTGTATTTTTGCAACACATTTGCATGAAATTTTAGAATTTGACGAGGTACAATCTATGGATTTATGTGTCCAACATATGGAAGTCATATTTGATGAAGAAAAAGATATTTTAGTTTACGATAGAAAATTAAAACCAGGCTCTGGAAAAAGTTTATATGGATTAGAAGTTTGTAAATCTTTACATTTACCTAATGAGTTTATAGAAAATGCATATTATTTGAGAAAAAAATATAACAAAATAAATGAAGGCATATTAGACAAAAAACAATCACATTTTAATAGTAAAAAATTAATGAATTTGTGTGAAATATGTAAAAAAAAATTGTGCGAAGAAATACATCATTTACAACATCAACAATACGCTAATAATCAAAACAAAATAGATTACTTTCATAAAAATCATCCTGCCAATTTAGTGGGGATTTGTGAAAGTTGTCATGAAAAAATACATAAATCTAATAAACAACACAAAAAAATAAAGACTTCTCAGGGAATGCAAATTACAGAAATATAAAATATAATAAAAATATATATGGATAATTCTGATTTAGGTAGAAAAATATTTTTTTTAGTCATGATAATATTAATATTTGGTTTTGGATTTAAATTTAAAATAAGTCCTGAAATTAAAGAAGTTTTAAAACAACATGGCGCTAGTATGATAAACATAGCATTAATTATTTTAGGGTTAATGGTCTATTTTGCTATTACAAATTTTCCATTGTTGCCAATAAAAGACCCAAGTATTCAAAAAATAGTCAAAATTGAAGCAATGACTGCAAATAATAGAAAAAGTTTAGAACAAGGGTTTTGTAAAGTTCATCAACATGATAAAGAAGAAACAAACAAAAAATGTATGGAACTTACCAAAGATAATTGTCTAGCTACCTCATGTTGTGTTTATACAAAAATAAATAACAAGACTCAATGTTTAGCAGGTGATAAAACTGGCCCTACATTTAAAAGAGATAAAAACGGGAAAACATATCCAATTGATTTTTATTATTACAAAGGAAAGTGCGTAGGAGAAAAATGTTAATTAATATATTGAAAAATTGATTTATATATTAATTATTTAATCTATTTATAAAATATGATTATTCCTGTCAAGTGTTTTACATGTGGCAAAGTAATTGGTAATAAATATGATTATTATCTAAAAGAAGTCAGAAAAATTAAGTTATCTAGAAATATGGAAGTAGATAAGGTAATCTATTTAACAGAAAATTATGTTGATAAAACGCCGGAAGGTGAAGTTTTAGACAAATTAGGATTAACAAAAATGTGTTGTAGAAGACATTTATTGACTCATGTGGATATAGAATAATTTCTTAAGATAGTATATATTATGACAAAAACAATGAAAAAACATTATAAAAAATCAATGAAAAAACACTCTATGAAAAAAAAATCAAGTCATAGAAAAAAACAAGGTACTAAAAAAGGAAAGAAAACCATAAAACGCGTTTTTTTTCATGCAAAAAAAACTTCAAATACAAGAAAAAGAATTAAAAAGCTAAAAAAAATGAAAGGTGGTATGGTATCAAGTCCAGCTGCAGGTCCAATCGGTTATGCATGGAATGGAAGTAGTCCTGATTCATGGCCAGGTGTCCAAGCAAGCAAAGGTTTAGATACAAAAGGAACCTCTATGTCAAATCATTTTTCCGTTAGTCCAAATGGAATTGTAACAGGAGGAATTATACCCATGAAACAATCAGCTGGTAAAAAATATAAAAATAAAAAAAAGGGTAAAAAGCAACATGGAGGATTTTTTCAAGAATTACAAAATTTAGGGCGAGGCACACAATTTAATGCAACAACAACTTATTATGATTTTATCGGAAAAAATCCTCCTTTAGGAAGTAATCCTTATCCTACACAACAGCCTATTGATGTAGACTATAAATATATTGGAGAAAAACCAATTGATATTAGAAAAATATATGTTGATGCTAATAAAACAGTTTCAAAGATTTAATTTTTTTTTTCTTAATTTATCTTATAATGATTGATAAATTAAAAAAGCTATGTACACCTGCCATGTTGTATTTTGCATTAAGTATTGTTAGTTTTGTAGTAATGATTATTGCAAATGGTAACAATGAAAAGACACTTTGTATTGGTGATTTTGAATGTCCCACTGATAATGTATATATGTTGTATTTTTTTAACTTGATCTATATATTATTTTTTACAATTGTATTAGATTCTTTATGTAAAAATGGATTTACTCCTTTATCGTGGTTATTGGTTTTATTTCCTATTGTCATGTTTTTCGTTTTACTAGGATTATTTATGGTTTATCAAAATAAAACAATCTCTATGGAAAATTTTACAGGAATAATGTCAAGCAAAAAAAAGAAAACTCTTGAACCACTTGGATGTGTTGGTTGTGGATAATTTAAAAATATTATAAAATATATTTTTCTGCAATTAATTTATAAAATGGACAAACATATTATGTTTTTACTGCTTGTTTTTTTACTAGCTTTAGTTGGAATTTTTTTCAACAACAAGTTAACTATGATGGAAGGGATGCATTGTAATGATGAAAAAAATAAAAAAGAAAAAAATGGATTTACAGAAGGGTATTTTTTCAAACCAGGATAGATGAATAGCCATTAATACGATTGATTAGAAAATAAAACAATACAATTACTAAAATAAATATTATTAGTAATTATATTTTAAAAAAATATACCCATTTTATAATATAATGAGCATAAAATATGATAATTTGACATGGAATATTATTCAAAAATATTTTGAAGATAACCCACAAATATTAGTAAAACATCAAATAAATTCTTATAATGATTTTTTTCGCACAGGTATTAAAAGTATATTGAAAGAGAGAAATCCAATTATTTTACAAAAAGAACAAAATGATACTACAAATGAATTTAAATATAGATGTGAACTTTATTTAGGTGGAAAAGATGGTAGTAAGCTTTATTATGGTAAACCTGTTATATATGATGAAAATAGAGAACATTTTATGTATCCAAATGAAGCTAGATTAAGAAATATGAACTATGGAATTACAATTCATTTTGATTTAGATGTTGATTTTTTTATTACCGACGAAGAAGGAAATATTGAAGAAAGTACAATGACATTTAATTCAATATTTTTAGGAAGATTTCCTGTTATGATCCAATCAGATTTATGCATATTAAATGGGCTAAATCGTCAAGTTCGTTTTAATATGGGAGAATGTAAAAATGATTATGGTGGTTACTTTATTATTGATGGTAAAGAAAAAGTAATTGTAAGTCAAGAAAAATTTGCTGATAATATGCTTTATATAAGAGAAAATTATAATGAAATATACAGTCATGGTGCCGATATAAGAACAGTTTCAGAAGATGCTTCAAAACCAGAAAGAACATTAAGTGTAAGAATCGTGGCACCCAGTAGTGAATATTCTAATAATCAAATAGTAGTAAATGTTCCTAATGTTAGAAAACCTATACCATTATTTATTTTATTTAGAGCATTAGGAGTAATTAGTGATAAAGAAATTATTGAATATTGTTTACTTGACATTGAAAAAAATGATTTTATGGTTGATTTATTTATACCATCCATACATGATGCAGGACAAATATTTTCTCAAGAAACTGCCATAGAGTATATTAAAACATTTACAAAAGGCCACACAGTAAATCATGTTTTAGATATATTAATGAATTATTTTTTACCAAATGTAGGTGAACAAAATTTTCAACAAAAAGCTTATTTTCTAGGATACATTGTTTATAATTTATTGCTTGTATTTACTAATCTAGAAAAACCAACAGATAGAGATAGTTTTAATTTTAAAAGAGTAGAAGTTCCAGGAACTTTAATATATGATTTATTTAAAGAATATTATAAACTACAACAAGATCACATTAAATTAAAATTAGACACGGAATACAATTTAAAAAAATCAAAAACTATTTATCAAAACGAGAGCTTTAAAGATTTAGTAACAAAGAATTATGACAAAATTTTTTCAGAAAGAATTGTGGAAAATGGTTTCAAAAAGGCTTTCAAAGGAAATTGGGGAGCACATGATCATACTAAAAAAATTGGAATTGTGCAAGATTTAAATCGTTTATCTTACAATAGTTATATATCACACTTGAGGAAAATAAATTTACCAATGGATTCAACTGCAAAGGTTGTAAAACCAAGACTTTTACATGGTTCACAGTGGGGGCTAATAGATCCAGTAGATACTCCTGATGGTGGAAATATAGGTTTTCATAAACACATGTCTATATCAACACATATTACAAGCGGATGTTCAAGTAAAGAATTATTAATTTTTTTAAGAAAAGTTTGTAAAATTAAACTTTTACAAGAATGTACAAGTAGTTATTTATACGGATGTACAAAAGTTATGGTTAATGGTGTATGGATTGGTGTTTTAAATAATGTAAGAGAAGTAGTCAAATTGTTAAAGTTGTATAAAAGAAATGGATTATTACCACTTTATACTAGTGTATCTTGGAACATAAAGAAAAATGAATTAATTTTATTTACAGATGCAGGAAGACTGTGTAGACCTGTTTTTTATGTTGAGAAAAATAAAATAAGTTTTCAAAAAAAGGAAATTATAGAAAAATTAAATTCAAATAATTTTTCTTGGGTCGAATTAGTAAGTGGTTTTGCTAAGAAAAAAGACGAATATTTTGATTTGAATACTTGTAAAATATACAATATAGATGAACTTTATGAAACAAAAGACTTTGAAGAATTAAAACCAAGCCAAGCTATAATAGAATATATTGATACATCTGAATCTGAAAATGCTTTAATATCAAGTAAATATGAATTAGACCAAGAAAACGCATATACACATGCAGAAATTCACCCATCTTTATTGTTGGGAGTAATGGGGAATCAAATTGTCTTTCCTGAAAATAATCAGTTACCTAGAGATTTATTTTCATGTGGTCAATCAAAACAAGCTGTATCAATTTATAATACAAACTTTTTAAATAGAATAGATAAATCAAGTCTTGTTTTAAATTATGGTCAAGTTCCTTTAATTAAAAGTCGTTATTTAAATTTAATTAATAATGAAGAACATCCTTATGGAGAAAATGTTATTGTTGCTATTATGGTTTACGGAGGCTATAATGTTGAAGATTCAATTTTGTTTAACAAAGGTTCAATAGATCGTGGAATGTTTAGAACAACATATTATAATAGTTATGAATCTAGAGAAGAAAGTTCTACAGTAGGTGATAATACTATTGACTCTCATTTCGAAAACTTGGAAAATGTAAGTATTGATGGAGTAAAATTTGGTTATGATTATAGTTCTTTGGACAAGTATGGTTTAATTAAGGAAAATACACAAATGGATGATCAAAAGATAATCATTGGTAAAATTCAAACTAATTTAGTAAATCCAAATCAACCAGAAGATGTATCTGTTTATCCCAAGAAAGGACAATTAGGATATGTGGACAAAACCTTTATGACAGAAGATGAAGAAGGATTTCGTTTAGCAAAAGTAAGAATAAGAGAAGAAAGAATTCCATCCATTGGTGACAAATTTTGTAGTCGTTGTGGTCAAAAAGGTACTGTAGGTTTAATTATACCAGAAGAAAATATGCCATTTACAGAAAATGGTATGAAACCAGATATTATTATAAATCCTCACGCTTTGCCATCAAGAATGACTATAGGTCAGTTAGTAGAAACACTTATGGGTAAAGCTTGTTCTCAAGTAGGAGGATATGGTGATTGTACTGCTTTTGTTAATAAAGGATCAAAACACGAATTATTCGGAAAAATATTAACAGAAAACGATTTTCATTCGTCAGGTAATGAAATTTTGTATAATGGAAATAATGGCGAGCAACTAAATGCTGAAATTTTTATTGGTCCAACTTATTACATGAGATTAAAACACATGGTTAAAGATAAAATAAATTTTCGTGGTCGTGGACCAGTAAAACAACTTACAAAGCAACCTTTAAGTGGAAGAGCTAACGATGGAGGTTTAAGAATAGGAGAAATGGAAAGAGATGCAGTAATATCCCACGGAATGATGAAATTTTTACAAGAATCATTTTTAGAGCGTGCAGATGAGTTTTATATTGCAGTATGTAATAATACAGGTTCAATTGCTATTTATAACAATAGTCAGGATATATTTATTGGTCCCATGGTTGATGGCCCAATTAAATTTGAAGAAACGATTGATAAAAAATTAAATATTGTAAATGTAAGTAAATTTGGAAGATCATTTAGTATTTTAAAAGTGCCTTATGCGTTTAAATTATTAATTCATGAATTACAAGCTATGAATGTTCAAATGAGAATTATAACTGATGAAAATGTCGATCAATTAACAAGCATGTCTTATTCAAACAATATTATGAAAATGACTAATAGTAAAGAAGATCTGAAAATTACTATATCTAATTTAACAAAACAAAGAAAAAACATAAAAATTACAAGTGAAGACTTGAAAAGTAATTCTTTAGATAATGAAGTAAATGAACCGATTTCACTTCCATCTGAAAATGTAACAAATCCAGAAGAGTATGGATGGAGTTATTTTTCTTATGACGAAAATAAAGGTGAAGTTTATAAATCTTTAATAATTAATACACATAACAAACCTACAGAAGTATGGTTTGTAGGCGACAATAATGGGGAATTACCCAACAGGTATCCAAAAGAATGGGATGAATCTGTATTATTCTATTACGATGAAACACCTATTTATCCAATTACTATGATAAACGAGTTGAAAAAAATGCAAGTACCAAATAATTGGCCAAAATGCTTGGATAAAATTAAAAATGAAGAAATAAATAAACCTACAACTCCTCTTGATACTCCACCTGGTACTCCTCCGTTAGGAGCTGATGGAGAAAATAAACTTTACGATGAATCTACTGGACAATACATGACTCCTCCTGGTCCCGGAACACCACCTTTTGGACCTAATGAAGAAAATAAACTTTATGATGAAACTACTGGACAATACATTACTCCTCCTGGAACACCACCTTTTGGGCCTAATGAAGAAAATAAACTTTATGATGAAAATACTGGACAATACATTACTCCTCCAGGAACACCACCTTTTTACAAACCTGTTTCACCAGATGATAGCCCTCCATACAATCCAATTTCCCCTGATAGTACAAACGTGTCAAAAGAAAAAGAAATAATTGTTTTAGATTCGAATGATCCCATTTTAATTATGCCCAAAAAAAATACAAATAAAGTTTTACCAGAAAAAAATATTCAAGAAATAGAAATTAAAACAGATGATGATGATGATACAAATAAAATTAATGAATTAATTGAAGAATCAAAAAATAACGAAAAATTTAAATATTTAACTTCAAAAACTGATAAAAAAGATGATGAAAAAGAAGACGAAGAAAAAGATAAAAAAGAAAATACAGAAAACATTAAAAAAGTAGATTTTAAAGAATAATTAAATATAAAATTGAAACAAAATAAAAATTTGTTTGGTAACTATAAATAATGTCTGAAAGTAGTGAAACTATATCCCGCTTATACAAATCTAGAAAAATTTTACTACAATTGTTAAACAAACAAAACTACAATACAAAAGACTATGAAGAATTTAGTGTTAATGAACTACATACAATGTTTAATAATAAACAACTAGATATGCTAATAAATAACGATGATTCTAACGAAGATGAATCAAAAAAAAAAGTATATGTTAAATATCATTTAGGTAAAACATTGAGAAGAGAAAATATTAATGATATGGTTGATGACTTGTTTCATTTAGAACAAGTTTTGACAAAAAATGATACACTTATTATTATTATAAAGCAAGAACCTCATGAACCATTGTTAAATATTTTGAATCAAGTATGGGAAAAAGAAGGTATTTTTATAATTTTATTTAATTTAGAAAGATTACTATTTAATATATTAGAACATAGTTATGTTCCTGAACATAAAATTTTAGATGAAGTTGGAGTAAAAGCAGTAAAACAAAAATTTAATATTAAAGATAACGACCAGTTTCCAAAAATTTCAAGATACGATCCGGTTGCACAGGCGATTGGAATTAAACCGGGTGAAATTTGTAAAATAATAAGATCAAGCAAAACAGCAATTACAACAGATTATTATAGATTATGTTCTCAATAATAAGTATATGACTACTACGAAACAAATACAAGAAAAAATTGATGAGTTAGACGAAAGATTTTATTTAAATTTAGAAAGTTATGATGTGGATTATTATAATTATTTAGAAGATACAAATAATCAAACATATATTGATAATCTAAATCATACTACTTCTATTTTTGATAAAATAAATAGTGATTTTTTTTTATTAAAAAACAAAATGGAAAGAATAACAAACGATAATGCTTTAAAAATGATACCCATTAATAAAAATGTAGAGCGATTTAAAGAAGAAAACAAAAAAATGAAAAATAAAGACAAATTACTAGATGAAGGTATTTTAACAGCAGAGGGTCTATTTAATGAAGAGGTGACTGATTATGTTAATAATTTAAAAGCAATTATCATTTTTTTAATAGGAACATTATATACTTTATATTTAATATATGGGTTACAAATGAATTTAAAACAATATGCAATTGTAACAGGAATAGTATTAATTTTTATATTTTTAATATTAGGATTATTAGTATATATTTTTAATAAAATAAAAAGTGAATACAATTCATTAAGATAAAACATTTTCTATGATTATTTTATAGTAAATGTTTGATAACATATTAAAATATAATTTAGAACAAGGTAAAATTTTAAAAAAATACAATCAATCATTAGATGACATGATTCAACCTAATTTATCTTTAATCGAAAAAGGTACAAAAATTGAAAATTTCGATTTAAATAGTATTTCTTTTAATGACACTGACTCAATAGAAGGATTAGAACCTTTACAAAATAATTTTAACAAACTTCTTGCGGAATATAATCAAGTATACAAATTATTTAGTGAAGATTTACTTAATAAAAATTTATCCAAGAAAAAAATAATAAACTATTTAGGTAAAGTAATTTCTGATAATGATGGTGCTTATTATTATGTAAATAATTTTGGATATACTCATAAATACACAAATAATGCGTGGAATAATAACAATGAATCTTGTCCACATAATGTTATTTCATACAAAGGTGATATGGATGATTTTAAAAAAGGACATAATATGGTAAAAGGGCAACCTTGTAATGTTGCAGGGAAAAATATAAAAAATACTGAAACACAAGAAATTGCATGGGTAGATATAAAAGGAATAAAACATATATTTACTTCTAATGCAAATCTACCATCGTCATGTAAAAATAAAGCAATAAAATTAAGTAATGATGATTATAATTTAATTCCAAATGGTTCTCCCATGTCAAATACAGATGAATGTATCTCATTAGACATTAATCCTGCAATTTGGAAAAAAATGCAAGAATTAGAAAAAAAAATAAAACAAGAGTCTGTCAAATTAAATTCACAAATGAAAAAAATGAAAATAGAAAATAACGATATGCAAAAATTAATCGATAAAAAAAGACAAACGCTTTACAAAAATATTGATACAATCAGTGGTAGTAAAAATGAAATAATACAAAATAATAATATGTTAATCGAAATATCTAGTAAAGAAAACGATGCCAATTTAAGAATGAAATCAAATTATAGTGTTTATGTTGTTTGGATTTTAATTATGGTTATTATTATTTATTCTATATTTAGCTATTCTTTAAATGATAGCAGTAATGTGTCAGGAATGTTATATGTAATAATAGCTTTATTTACTTTAATGATTTTAGTTAGTTTATATAATTATTATTTTTAAACTGGTTTATAAAATATATATATAATTTCTTATAAAATTATATATATATATACATGATAGATACAAAATATGATGAAATTATAGAATCTAATATTTTAGCTAAAAAAATCAAAATGAAAATAAATGAATACAACTCTTTAGAAAATGAATATAATGATTTATTAAAAAAAGAAATAGCAAAGAAAAAAAAATCTATTGGTGGTTGGGAAAAAATAAAAGGAGAGTTAACTGAGATTAGTGCTTCCGGTAAAGATTGGTTATGGGGTATAAATGAAGGTAAAATATATACATGTAAAAAACCATGTAAAAATGGTGACTGGAAACATATATCTGGTGAATTAATACAATTAGATGGTGGTAATAAAGAGGTTTGGGGTGTAAATAAAAATGATAATATTTACAAAATGAATCAAGATCATAGTAATGAATGGAGAAAAATACCAGGAAAATTGATGTTTGTTTCTCAAGGCGAAGGATGGATATGGGGTATAAATAAGGATAATCAAGTATACAGATGTAAGTCACCTTGTAATGGTGATTGGATTTTAGACTTGATACCAAGTCCTCCAGGAATTACTAAGATATTCAACTATTTAGGAAATTGGAAAGATGAAAGGAGTAGAAGATTACCAGTTGTTATAGATAAAGGAAATCGTAAATATACACAAGCTAGTTGTAATAAGGCATGTCAAGATTACAAATATTATGGATTACAAGCAGGAAATGGATACAAAGGACAATGTTTTTGCGGTAATAGTTGGACGAGAGCAACTAGCTTAGGAAGATGTGGTGGAAGTAAAATTACAGGTGGTGGTTGGTGTAATTCTATATATGAGACAAAAAAAGAAGATGAATTAATAACTATAAATGTAGGCCAAAGTAGAAGACAACGTACAAAGAAAGTAAGTCTACCATATGATAACATGATTGTTAGTCCATATGCTTTAAATGAACAAAATCCTAGATGGGGTGATAGATTTGAAGTAAAAGTAAATGGTCGTGAACTAACTGTTACTAGAACTGATGCTAATGCAGGGTGGGGACAAAATTTGAAATTACAAGGAATTCGTACTGATATTCCATCAACAAATAACGTGCAAGAAGGTCCTAAAATGGAAATGTTAAGTTGTAGTAAAACATATGTTTATGGTGTTGATAACAATAACAAGTTGTGGAGAAAAAATATAGATGGTACAGGACAATGGAAAATAATTAGCAATGTTTTTGCAAAATGGGTAAGTGCGTCTAATAAAGATAATGTTTACATAGTTAATAATAATAATGAAATAAAAAAGGCAAAACATTCAAATATTAATTTGTGGCGAACAATATCTAGTAATAACTTGCAAATCAATATAAAATCCATATCTGCTGATCCTAACAATGATGATATTTATGTTCTTCCTGAACAAATGAATAATAATAATGGAATGCCTGGACCATTTTTATACACACCAACAAAAAATAATGATTCCTGGACAGATATAATTGATCAAAATTATTTTAAAAATTTGATTACTACTCCTGGAACAAGTAATAGTAATTTTAAATTTTTAGGATATACAGATACATTAAAGGATTGTAAAATAAAATCACTACAAGACAAAAAAAATGAGTTTTCTTCAATTACCTATGTGACAGATGAATCAAAAAGTGGATTTAAAAAAGCTTGTTATGCAAATTATGTTGGTGGTAAAAATAATCCAACAAATGAAAAAGATGTTATTACTTCATTAGCACCAAACGGGACAACTATAATTGGAGGAGAAGAAGGAAAAAAATTGTTAAAATCTTTGAGAGATACTCAAGAAGAAATAAAAGAGCTTTTAAAAAAACAAAAAAGTTATAATAACGATTTAGTCAAAACAAATGACGAGTTAAAAGAAATGAAAGAAAAAAGGAATAAAAACTTGAACACCTATATTGAAAAATTAAGACTAGATAGAATAGAAATCGATAAGATTTTAGATGAACCACAAGACAGTGGTATGGAAATAAAATCACAAAAAAATCAACTTATAAACTACTTTCATTATTTATTATGGGTATTACTTGTGATTATTTCAGTAATTTTAGCATCATACTTATTAATAAATGACAAGGAAAAAATTTCAGTATTTACTTATATTTTTGCTGGTGTTTGGATTTTAATACTTGGATTTTGGTATATTAAAAAAATTATGTATTATAGTGGAAAAGCATGGCATAACTTTGCAAATTTAATTGTAACATAAGTATAACTGATTTATTTTAATATATTTATCTTATAATATATTAAAATAATGCAAAATAACCATCAAGGAAAGGAATACGAAAAAAATAAAAATGAAAAAATGAATTATAAAAAAAAACATGTTTTAGATATTGTTGAAGGATTTTCAATGTCATCTATTGATGACCAGAATAAAAACCCTTCTGAATATAATATACCAAATGGACTCGATCCAGGCCAAATGGTAATGTGTGAAAATGATCAAGTAAGATATGTTAGATTAACGCAGCAAAATAATTTTTTAACAGTTCAAGAAGTTGAAGTATACGATAAAAACAATGTAAATGTTGCTTTAACAAATAATACTAGTGCATATTCAAATAATTATGATCTTACTGATGGATTATGTAGAACTGACTATGGATCTACTGGCTATCCTGGTTCTGAATATTATGGAAAATCATCATCATTACAAGAATGTGAAAATGCTTGTAATTCAAAATTAGGATGCACTGCTTATGAAATGCAAAATGAAGTAAGTGCAAAAGAACAAAATTGTTATTTGTATAAGGATCCTAGTGTTAAAGGAAATAATAGTAAAAACGAAATATGTCGTGTAAGAATAAGAAAAGAAGGAACACCCATAGCAACAATGAGTTCTCAATATAAAAACACAAATCCATACATGGCTATAAACGGAAAAAAAAATCAAAAAGAATTCTGGCCAAATTCTGCTTGTACTGCAAGTAAACAAGGTGGATGGTGGGAAGTTGATTTAGGAAAAGAAGTAGATGTAAAAAAAGTAGTTATTTATAATCGTCCTGATGGAAACATTGGTAATAGGCTAAATGGAACTGTGTTAACATTAATAGATAAAAATCACAACCAAGTTTTTTCATCAAAATTAAATGGAAATAGAAAACAGGTTATCAACATAAACCTAACAAAAAAGACATGTGGTGGTCCTGTTTTAGAAAAAAATATAGATGACTTTGAAGATTTAAAAAAACTACAACTTGAGTATTTTAAAGAATTACAAATTTACAATCAAACAATGAAAAACTTAATGGATAATTATCAGCATTACTCTGGTGCAATATCAAATAAGAATTCATTCAGAAATAACTATATAGAAGATTTAGAAACAGGAAAAATCGGATATGTAACAAAGCGTGGCGTTTGGAAACACATACCAAACACAAAAGCAAAAGATTTAATGAATGGCAAAAATTCGTGTCCAACAAGTAGAAAAAAAAAAGTAAATAAATTAAATACTCATTCTTATAGTATAGGAAACGCACCTGTTGGTACAATACTAGATTATGGTAATAATAAACAATTAATTAAAGGAACACCAACTATTTATGGAAATAGAATTCCTGGAAGTTCAATTACCGTAGGCCAAACATGTAATTATGCAGGAGAAAATATTTATGTAACACAACCTAATCGTACTAAAGACTTAAAATATACTGGTTGTTTTAAACAAGCTGGTACATATCAATCAGATTTAGGTACTACAAATCCTGCTAATTTAAATTTTGATGCATGTAAACAGAGAGCAGAAGATTTAGGGTCGAATGATTTTGCTTTGGGTAGAGACGGTCGGTGTTATGTTGGTACAAATAATAATTTATTAAACGATAATAATTATTGTGCCAAAGAAGACAATATATGGGTTGGTAATGAAATTCAAAATTACAGATGTTATGATAATAAAGATAGTCCAGGAAATGATATTCGATGTAAATTTGGGGATGCTAATTTTGATCAAGCTAAAAAAGATTGTGATAATAATCCTGATTGTGGTGCTTATAATTTTTGGAGCTCTGAAGGTTCAAATAATTCGTGCATAAAAACAAAAAGAGCATATAGCGTTGGAAATATGGATGGCAATGCACAATGGTCAGAAGCAAATGGATTTAAATATTGTGTTAAAAATTATTATTCTTCAGAACCCACGTACGCAGGTTATAAAACAAGCAATGCAGATAATTCTGCTTTAGCAAAAACATATTATATAACAGATAACATACAATCAAAATTATACCCAGATAGTATAGCAACCAAAACAGGAAATGATTTTGAAGAAGTTTCTGGTTTTGATTCGTGGGGTAATGACATACTAAGTGGCACGCTAAAAGATAATGAAACTATTGAAGATATTAAAAAACTATGTATAAATACACAAGGTTGTGCAGGATTTGTTATGAGAAATAGAAATTATTGGCTTAAAAATGGCAACATGTGGCCTAAAGGAGCTAGACAATTAAAAAAAGACAATTCTATTTTATATGTAAGAAAAACAAATGTTAATTCAAATAACTTGAGTTGTAGTAAAAAAATAAATTTTTCTTCTCAACAACTATTTAATGGTATAGAACAAACAGGCACATTAATGAGTGAAACTACAAAGTGTGCTATTGGTAAAATTTCCCAACTAGACAGAGAAGCAATCGAAACACAATATAAAAATTTAAATAAAATACTAGATAAAATTTATATTAAAATCCAAGAATTAACAAAAAAAGACATTGCATTAAATAAAAGATTAGTGGAAGAATATCATCTTTTAAAGAAAAGATTAAATAATTATGAAAAAATATTTGCACAAATAGAAAATGAAAAAAAATTAATTTCAAAAGACAGTGCCATGAACGAAAATGCAACTTTAAATATGTTGAGCTATAATAAATATTTTATAATTTGGAGTATCATTGCAATGGGATTAGCATATGGTACAATTAAAGTAATGAAGCCTTAATATTTTTATTGTAAATTATTATATATTATCTCTCCTCATAATATATAATGGATAAAGACAGTATTTTAGAAGAATTAAAAAGAGATGAACAAATTAAACAAACAATAAAACAAGTTGACACTGAAATAAATGAATTATATAACAATTTAGAAGTTCTATCAGTAGAACCATCACCTAATTTACAAAAACAAAATAAACTTATTAAAGAAATAGAAAGATTACAAAGTTTAAAATCATCTTTGTACAATAACTTGAGTTCTAGCTACACATCAGTACAAAACAATGTTTCAGAAGCTCGTAATGCTTTAGTAGACGAAGTAGCTATATCGGGAGTAATAAAACATGAATTATCAAACGCAGAAAATAGTTTAGAAGCATTAAAAGATAAAAGATTTAATAAATTAAGAATGACTGAAATTAACGATTATTACAGTGAAAAATATCGTACACAAACAAAGGTTATGAAAACAATTGTGTATTTTTGCGTACCTATATTAGTTTTAGGGATTTTAACAAAAAATGAATTGATTCCACAAAATATAGGTTTGGGAATTATTGGGATATTAATAGGTTTGGCAATTATGGTGGTATTATATCAAGTAAATGATATTTGGTGGAGAGATAATATGGTTTTTGATGAATATGATTGGGACTGGAATCCTAAAGATGGTGCAAATGTAACTAGAAAAAAAAATAATTCAAAAGACCAACCTAAAGATCCAAATTCATCAGAATTTATTTTACCAAATTGTAAAGGAGAAGAATGTTGTCCTACCGGAAATGATTTTGGTACTTTATGGAATGAAAAATTAGGAAAATGTACAACTTCTTCGTATGAAAATAACCAAAATACAGATTCCGAGGGTTTTGTGGGTAGTCAATGTTTAGCGGGAACATTTAATAAAGCTAATGAAAAAATTGATATGTATTCTGAACCAAAAGTTACTCCATTTAATGGTGATGCTTCATTTGCAAATTTTTAATTTATATAATAATATTTATGTATATTAGTATAATATGGCGGATAAAGTAGGCACTTTTGATCCTATGTATAAAGATCAACAAAATACAACAAAACCACCAAATAATCGTGAAAACTGTTTGACTGCGGACGAGTTAGATAAAAAGTTTAATACTGAAGAAAATAACAAAAAATTATCCAATGTTCTTAATACAGCACAAGATTTTATTACTACTTATATAAAAGATCAAAATGAATCCAAACAAGAGAGAGAGAATCAATTATCTCAAAATCGATATAAACAAACTGTTAGTCAAAAAAGAAGAGAGCTAATTGATGATCATAATAGAAAATTAGAAATGGTTAATAAAGAATTAAAAATTTACAAAAGTGAATTACAAAGCTATGAAAACGTAGTAGATTTGGAAAATATATTAGAAAAAAATAATAATGAAATTTCAAAAAGTTTTAAAAATAAGTTAGGAAAAATAGAAATTTCTGATAGAAAAACATATTATGAAAATAATGAAAATTCATATGCGTCATGGTGGGCAGGATTTTTTAAAAAATATTATTGGTTTATAATATTATTTTTAGTTTCAGGAATTATAATTACAAAAAGGTACACTGACAAAGTTTTATGGTTAAAAACTATTGCTGTTATAGTATATCCTTTTTTGGCTTATTTATTTTTGTACTTGTTGTATTTAATTATTCGCTGGATAAAAGATAATACAAAATGGGTTTATTTGTATAATAGAATTTAAATATTTTATTTAATTTGTAAATGATTCTTTTATAAATTAAATATTTTTTATAATTTATTTTTTTATAAATTCCATTATTTGATTACAAACAATATCCATTTCGTTTGTTTCTGTAAAACTAGATGTGTGATTTCCATTATTTATAAAAAATTGTTTTGAATCATCCTTTTTTTCATGAACATAGTTATAATCATCAAGTGCCTTCTTTAAAGGTAATTTTTCATCTTTCCTATTTAATAAAACTAAAGTAGGTACATTAATAGACTCGGGTAGAATTTTAAAATATGGCATTTTATAGCGTGCATTAAAATGACTATTTATCAATATTAATTTTTCAATGTTATTTCTATTTTTTATTTGCTCATTAATTGTATAAAGTAAACTAAAAAATCCTCCAAAAGAATGACCTATTAATATAGTGTTATTTTCCAACTTTTGAAAAGGCTGATATGATAAAAATGTAATGTTTAATTTTTCTTCCGAGTATTCTTGCAAATTATCAAAAAAGGGTTGATAAAAATCTTCTTTTATAAAAGATCCTTTTAAAAATCCTATTTGAATTTGTTTTTTGGGTTTGAACCATGATAAAAAAAAACTGTTTACTTGTAAAAAAATAAATATCAAAAATACCAGTATTTTCATTATTTTATTTATATGCATTCTTTTAAATATATTTAAAAATCTTCATCTAATGCACAATCCTGATAATCATAATTAATAGTGACATCTTTCCAAACACCACGCTGCTTTTTACCAAATCTTTTTGTGACATACTCAAACAAATCTCTACCTTTTGGAATATTTTTTCCATGATGTAATTGATACCACTGTTTAAAAACTTCATACAAACTTTGTTCTTTGATGTGTTTTCCATTACATTTTCTAATTTTATCTGTAATAAATTCACTAAAGAAATCTTGTGTATTTCTATAACTTAAACTTGATGCTATCACAGCTTTACACTCATTTACCAAACCACCTGTTTCAATCGCTTTATCAACTAACATAGCAATAAAAGGTTGTGCCCATGTTTTAAACTTTTCTCCTAATTTTTTGTCTATTCTAAATAAATAGTCTTTTTTTGAATCATCTTCTTCCATCGATTTATGTAAATCTTCTTCTTTCAAAAATTTTGATAAAAAGTCTACTTTTCTCATTCTTCTCCAGGTTCCATCATCATTACTCTTAACATCCAATAGTACATTAGTACAAACAACTAATTTAAATTGAGGAATAAAAGTTATACTATCTTTGTAAAGTGCTCTTCCTTGTAATGGATCACCACCAGTTATTTCTTTCATAATACCTTCATTGATGGTATCACCTTTGGTTGGCTCTTGCATAACAGCATATCTAGCTCCTTTTAATGCAACTATTTCAGATGATGTAGTTCCTATTGAATTTCTTTTTGAAGTAATCAAAGTACTGGGTACAGTTTCTTTATAATCACCAAGAACTTCACTCATCAATTCAATTAGTTTTGACTTTCCATTGCTACCACTTCCATTATAAATATTAAATGTTTGATCGTTATTATCTCCTATAAGTGTAGAAGCCAAATGTTCCCACATGTAATTTTTCAATTCTTTATCAGGAAATAACTGAGACATGAAAGAATTTATTTCTTCTACAGTATTATCATCTTTTTTTGTAAGTTTTACATAATCTATTTTAGTTGATTTACACAAGTAATCGTCTGGTTTTCCTTTGCGAAAAACTTTCAAACTAAAGTCAAATACGCCATTATTAAAACACAAAAGTTTAGGATTGCAGTCCACTTTGTCCAAAAAATCACGATCGTAAAATATTTCTTTAGCTTCCCTCATAATATTATCTTTGCTTTGTCTACGCTTCAAATTAGTAGTAATATCGGCTAATTTTTGAGCTTTTTTAGATAATTTTGTAAATTTATCAGATGTACTATCAATAGTACCACTTCCCATTAGTTTTGTTAATTCTATTTGTTTATTAAAATAGATAGAATGTAATTCTTTTGAAATAGAAATTCGTAAATCAGTACCTCCTTCATTTTCTTCCCATCTATGTTTGTTATATCTATACCACCAATCCTTTTTAATAGAAACACAAATATATTTATCTTTATACATGTGATATAATACAGTTGCAAAATCCCAATCAGTAGGATTTTCAATAGTTTTTTCAACATGATATTCGATAGTTTCTTCACGAACTTTTTGATACTTTTCATAATTACAATTCTTAGCATAATAAATCAATGAACTCAATTTCAGACCTTCACCGTTACAATCAGTCATTCTTGACCATAAATCAAAATTTTTGTGAATATCTTCAAAACTAAATTTTTGTGATTGGGAACTAAAATATATCCACACAGGAAATAAAGATTCATGTGTATTATGTAGTGCCCAGCCTGTTCTCATCCAGTTATCGTATCTATCATAATATTCACTCGTTAAACACATAGTATATTCATATGCTTCTTTCAGTTGATATTCGCTAGGTTCTATTTTATCCAAAAACTGATCTATTAACTGTTTCAACTGTTCATGATTTGTAACAGAAAATATATCCATTTTTTTAGACACAATAGTAAGTCTTTGCTTTGGTTTTTTTTGTTTCCCTTTTAACTCCTCATATATTTCTTTTATTTCATCATTCATTTCAAAAGAAATATGATCTTTATATTGAGCAGTAAGCTTTGCAAAATTATTTTTAATGTCAAAATCTTTTACATCATTTTCACATAGTTGAAAATCATCACTATCAATAATTCTCACATCATAATGATATGTTAATAAATATGGTTCATTACCTGGTTTTCTAGAACCATATAATTGCCAGTTCGTTGTTCCTTTCGTTATAGTTTCATCTAATACTTCTTCCATCGTATTTATAAGTGGCAATGATTCAAATACAGATTTTATACTTTTCAAAACATTGTTACGCAATAATATTTGTAAATTTCTATCCATGTTTATTCCTATAATCATATGAATACCATCTTTAGTTTTGTCTTCCATCATATTCACAGATGTTTTTTCAAAAACATATATAGGAAATAATGAATTATTAGGTATTACTAATATTTTCTTAATTTCTTCAACATAAAGTTCAATTATAGAAGTTATTGTATCAGAATCGTGTTTTCTTTCTTCTACTGCAACATCATATCGAAAATCAAAATCTAACATAACAGGACCTTTTTCCAAGTATTGTTTTTCTGTTAAAAACTCATACCTTCTATCATCAAAAACATGTTTTATATATTTTTTATAAAATTCTTTTAAATTTTTAATAGTATATATTCCTCCTTTAATGCTTAATTCGTCATTCTTTATTCTTGTATGAGTATATTGCTCACCTGATTTAGAATAATGTGCATTCAAATATGATGCAAATGTTTTTGACATAATACAATATGTAGTATAAATACATATTTTTTTATGTCAATTTTTTTATTTATTTATCCTAAATATTTATAAAATGTATATTTTTTACACGAATTATCTAAATTATTTAGATAAAATACTTTTAAATAATATTATTAATAATACTAGTATAAATACATATTATGTGTAAATATAATGTCAACAACTAATGAAATTCAAACGGAAAATGTTATAATTTCCAAAGAAACCACAAAAAGATTAATAAAAGATATTAAAGATTTGATAAAGAGTCCTCTTGATAAAGAAGGTATTTATTATAAACACCATGATTCAAACATATTAAAAGGATATGCATATATTCAGGGTCCAAAAGATTCAATGTATTCTTATGGTAACTATTTTTTTGAGTTTAATTTTCCGGTTGATTATCCACACAGACCTCCGACGGTAGTTTTTTTAAATCAGGATGGAAAAACCAGATTTCATCCAAATATGTACAAAAGTGGAAAAATGTGTTTATCTATTTTAAATACATGGCAAGGTGAACAATGGAGTGGTTGTCAAACGATAAGAAGTGTTCTAATTACAATATTAAGTATAATGGACAAAGAACCGTTACTTCATGAACCAGGAATAAGTAAAAATCATTATGATTTTGAAAAGTATAATTCTATTATTTATTACAAAAACATAGATTTTTCGATAAACATCGTATTAGACCAAGAAAGAAATATAGGATTTCCTTTTTCTTATTGTTGTAAACTATTTAGTAATGAAATAAATGAACACTTAATTCAAAATTATGAAAAAATTAAAAAAATTTGTGAAAAAAAAAGTAAAACAAAACCATTACAAGTAAAAACAACATTATATGGATTAAATGAAACTATTAATTGGAACAGTTGTTATAAATGCTTAATTTCAATTAAAAATAAAATTGATAAAGATAATAAAAAATAATATATATAATAAATAAAAATGCATTTTTGCAGCAAATGTCAAAATATGTACTATATTCGTGTTTCTTCAGAAGACGAAGATAAGCTTATTTACTATTGTAGAAACTGTGGAAATGAAGATGATAATTTAACAAAAGAAAATGTTTGTGTATCAAAAACACAATTAAAACGAAGTGAACAAAAATATAACCATATTATTAACGAATACACCAAGTTGGATCCAACACTTCCAAGAACAAATACAATTAAATGTCCTAATAGTGAATGTAGTTCAAATAAAGGAAAAAACGAAAGAGAAGTGATTTCTATTAGATACGATGATATAAATTTATACTATATTTATTTATGTGCAAAATGCGATACAGTATGGAAAACAGATAAATAATTGTTTAAAAAAAAATTGATTAAAAATTTTTTTATTTAAAAAGTAAATATATATTAATAACATGGATACAAAAGGTTTAGTAGTAAATAATAATAATTCACTATTTCAATCATTTGAAAATACACAAGATAATTATACAGTACAAGAAAAAGACGATGAAGAAGATGATAATGATTTAAAAAATGAGTTGGACGAAGAAAATGATGATGATGATAATGATGATGATAATGATGATGATATAGAAGATGATATAGAAGAAGAAGATGATGATGACGATGATGATGATTTAAAAGATGAGGATAGTGTAAACTCAGAAATTATAAAGGAAAATACAAAAGAAAAAAACGATAAAAAAAAAGTTTCAAAATCAAACCAAGTAACCAATTTACCTGATACACAAATAAATTTGCCTTCAAATATTGAAATTAATAATGATGATTATCTTTCTGATGAAGATGAGGAAGAAGATGATGACTATTTACAAAAGTTTGATCAAGAAATGCGTGAAAATTATATTGTTAATTATCACCCTGAAACATTGAATCAAAATTACGACGAAATATATAATCTTTCGAAAGTAAAAAGAAATAACGAAAATATTATTATTGATGATCTTCATAAAACCATTCCAATATTAACAAAATACGAAAAAACAAGAATTTTAGGACTGCGCGCAAAACAATTAAACAATGGATCCAAACCATTTGTATCAGTTTCTAATAAAATTATGGATGGTTATCTTATTGCATTAAAAGAATTGGAGGAAAAGAAAATACCCTTTATAATAAAAAGACCACTTCCAAATGGATGTTTTGAGTTCTGGCAATTAAAGGATCTAGAAGTTATTTGAGTTATCAAATGAGTTAGATAATAGAAAATGAATATAAAGGTTCGTTATGCTTATAACTTAATGGCTACATTATGTTATAAACACAAAAAAAATACTATAAAAAAATATACTACTAAAAAAAGTAAAAATATTGAAAAAAATAATGATTCAGACGAAGAAGAAGATACTAACAAAAATCAAAAGATTCAACAAAATAACAACCATATTTTTTTTCATGCTGAAGTAGATCGTGGAAATATATTTGAACTAATAACTTGTATTCAAAATGCTCAAGAATTTTGTTTATTACAACAACACAGATTGTGTATAGATATGGTTCCTATTTACTTGCATATTAATTCTTTTGGAGGTTCTGTTTTTGATGCAATGACTGCTATTGATGTAATACTTGCTAGTAAAATTCCCATTTACACTATAATTGAAGGAGCAACTGCATCAGCAGGAACATTAATAAGTGTAGTTGGAAATAAGAGATTTATTTGTCCTAGTGCATACATGTTGATTCATCAATTATCGTCAGAGTTTTGGGGAAAAATGAGTGAAATAGAAGACGACTATCAAAATTTGCAAGCACTAATGCAAAGAATTAAAAATATATATAAACATCATACCAATGTTCCGAAAAAACAAATGAATGAAATATTAAAACATGATTTATGGTGGAATAGTGATAAATGTATTGAATTTGGGTTAGCAGATGAATTATGGGAAAAATAATTTTTAAAACATAATAAATACTATGCAATAATGATATAAAATGAATGAGTTGTGTAAAGACAAAAATAAATTATGCAAAAATATGGATTGTGAAAGATATCCACCCGATTGGGATTTTGAAGAAGATACCGAAGATACTTATCAGGAAGGACAATGGAAGAAATGCTGTCTATGTGACGGATATTTTGATGACGATGGATTAGGTGATATATTATTTGTACAAGAAGAACCAAACAATCAAGAAGCACAATGTGATTTATGTGGAAAAACAAAAAATATTGTTCAGATGAAAGGAAGTGGTCAATATTTATGTGAAGCTGCCTGTGATGAAAGTGATAGTGAAAGTGATAGTGAAA
>MDSY01104479.1_pt1 | contig 69780 bp, 68 predicted proteins | sample 811131 | NCBI WGS metagenome assembly MDSY01 (sample SAMN05326643, study PRJNA326480) | marine metagenome | isolation source: seawater | place: Atlantic Ocean: South West | collected 2010 | reverse complement strand
TTGATAGGCTGGATGTGGAAGCGCAGTAATGCGTGTAGCTGACCAGTACTAATAGCTCAATTGGCTTGATTTATGCACTGAAAAAAATTTTTAATATTGATATGAAGTTGAACTTAAAACACAAGAAAACATCACCCCTAAGAATACCAAATAACTGAGCTAAAATTTATAAATAATAAAAAAGATGATTAATTGCATTATAATAGGTTTAGGAATTTTTTCGCTCGAAAGACTTAAAATTTTAGTAAATTCAAAAGAATTTAATCCCGTAGGCATAGTAGATGATAATAAAGAAAATGCCCAAAAAAATTTAAAAAAAATAGAACTTAGTGATATTTTTGTCGATAAAATATTCCCCACTGTTGAGGAAGCAAAAAAAGAATTATCATTTGAGGCAGTTTTTATTTTTTCAAGCTCTGAATTTCATGCAAGTCTTTCAGAGCAAAGCCTTTTAGCTGGTTATCATACTTATTGTGTAAAACCTTTAGCAAATAATTCTGATGAAATGAAAAGAGTTTTAAGTGCTCATAAGAAAAACCAAAACTTAATTTTAATTCAAGGTTTAAATAATCAATGGAACGAAGCATCACTCAAGATGCAAGAAATTTTAAATGACAAGAATTTATTTGGTGATTTTTTAATGGGTAATTGTTTAGTGTGGGGTAGACAAAACTTAAAAAGCACTCCTCCAGTTGCAGATACTACTGAAGAAGGAATTTTTTTTCATTCAATGGCATGTCATCAGTTGGGACAGCTTGTTTCAAGTATTGGGTTACCCAAAAAAATTAGAGCTTACACATCTTTAAATAAAGAAGAAACTTTGGGTTTTAATGGAGTGAGAGGGACATCTGATGGCTCAGCAATTTTTACCTATGAAGAAAATAGATATTTTACTTATACTGCAACAAGAGGAGGGCATGGAAATCCATTCAATTTTGCATCAAGGTGGAGTGGTAAATGGTTATTTCATGGAACAAAAGCTGACGTAAAAAGAGATGGAGGCAGAATAACATTATTTAGAGAAGGGAACATCATACATGATTGCTTCTATAAAGATTTAGACGAAAATTTAAAACAAGATGACAGTAATCAATTTCAATATTTTTATAACAAGATTAAAAAAAATTCTGATAACATTAATTTTGACAAAAATTCGATCAATACTTGGATTTTAATGCAAGGCTGTATTGATTCTTTTAAAAATGAAAAAGAAATAGAAACTAATGATTTATTAAATAACTTTAAATAAAATGAGTTTTCAAAATAAAAATATAATTATAGTTGGTGCATCAAAAGGATTGGGGAGAATGTTGGCAGAAAAATTTATTAATTCAAAGGCCAATGTTGCTCTAATTGCTAGAGATAAAAAAAAATTACTTGAAATAAAGACTAAATCTAAATTTAAAAAAAAAGTTTTAATTTATTCTTACGACTTATTTAAAAATAAAGTTATTAACAAAATATGCAAAGATATTAGAAAAAACTTTAAAACAGTCGATGTGATAATTCATTGCCTAGGTGGAAGTTTTGGAATAGTAAAGCCAGATTCGAATTGGGATGATTATAGCAAATCAATTAAAGGAAATTTAGGTATAGCAATAGATATAAATCATAATTTTATTGATCAAATGATTGAAGAAAAAAAAGGAAATATAATTCACATTGGTTCAATTGCTGGTCAAGAAGCACAACACATGGGCTCGCCACCGTACACGGTTGCTAAAGCAACAGTTTCTGCTTACACAAGATCAATGGGCAATTATCTGGCAAAAAAAAATATTATTTTGAGCGCTATAGTTCCAGGGGCATTTCACGGTAAAGATAATGCTATGGCAAGGTTTGAATTTTACAAACCTGAAGATTATAAAAAATTTAAACTTTCTCTACCACAAGGCATAATGCCTAAAGTAAAAGAATATTGGGAATTAATTAGAATTCTATCAAATCCTAAGTCACATATTTTTTGTGGTTCAGTGATAAACGTTGACGGCGGTTTTGGAAAAGCAGTCCGAAATATTTGACCAATGGACACTATATTAAAAAAATTAGAAAAAAAATCATATCTTTACAGAAAAAAAATTTTAGATGTATCTCAAAACGTGGGTGCATTGCATATTGGTGGGTCATTTTCATCAACGGAAATATTAAATTTAATATTTAATAGGTTTAAAAAAAAGAATGATAAATTCATTCTTTCAAAAGGTCATTGTGCAATTTTACAATATGTAATTTTAAATGAAAAAAAAATTCTCTCAGACAAAATGTTATATTCATATTGTCAAAAAAATAGCAAATTAGGCGTGCATCCCGATAGAGGAAACCCAGGTATCATTGCCTCAACAGGCTCTTTGGGGCATGGATTGGGATTGGCATCAGGTTTAGCAATTGGAAATAAAAACGATATATATGTTGTTATAAGTGATGGAGAATTAATGGAAGGCACGACGTGGGAGTATATTTTGACAATTTCTTCATTAAGATTAAACAACGTCATTTTATTTATCGATTTTAATGGTCTTCAAAGCTCCTCATGGAACAAGGATACTCATCCTACTTTAACACCCATTACAAAAAAACTAGAGGCATTTGGCTGGAATGTTAATACGTGTAAAGGCCATGAGCTCAATTCTATGATTGACAAATTTAAAAAAAGAAAAAAAAGTATGCCCAATGCTTTTGTCTGCAAAACATTGAAAGGTTTTCCCATTCCTTTTATGCAAAATGCTCCATTTTGGCATTACAGATCTCCTAGCAATAAGGAGTACGAATATTCTAAAGTATACTTAAAAAAATTCTTGGAAAAAAGGCTTAGAAAATATGAGAAATAAGTTCGCAGAAGTTTTATATAATTTTAGTAAACGAGATAATAAAATAAGAGTTGTAGCAGCAGATATTTCTCCATCTGGAAAATTAGCTGACTTAAGCAAGAAATATCCCAATAGATTCATAAATGTGGGTGTAGCAGAGTCATCCATGATAAGTATGTGCGCTGGCCTAGCAATGAGAGGACTTAAACCATTTGCATACACTATTGCTCCTTTTGCTTTATTCAGACCATTTGAAATGGTTAGGATAGATATTGGATATCAAAATTTACCAGTTGTTGTAGTTGGGATGGGGGCTGGAACAGTTTATTCTACTTTAGGTGGAACACATTTATCGCCAGAAGATATATCTGTAGTAAGGTGTTTGCCTAATTTTACTATTTTAAATCCTTGTGATCCCATGGAGCTAGAAAGTTGTTTAAAATATTTAATTCTAAAAAATAATTCACCTTGTTATCTAAGAATAGGCAAAACGGGTGAAAAAAATTTTACTTTAAACTCTCATGAAAATTGGACTTTTATGAAACCAAGAACAATTTTAAAAGGCTCAAAAATATGTTTGATAGCTACTGGGCCAATTATTAAATTATTTTTTAATTTAAAAGAAAAATTAAATAACAAAGGAATTGATCCAACGATAATGAGTTTCCACACAATAAAACCGTTAAACAAAAATTATATTAAGTCAATTTTTAAGAAATATAAGAAAATCGTTACTCTTGAAGATATATCCGAAATAAATGGCTTGGCTTCAATATTTAAACAAAGTGCTTTCGATAATAACTATAAAGGAAAAATGGTTAATTTTTCTTTGAAGGATAAGCATATTAAAAATTATGGTAATCAAAATGATCTATTAAGATCACATGGAATAACAGAAAAGAATATATTAGAATCAATACTTAAAATGTCATGAGAAAAGTAGGTATAGTAAAAAAATTATCTCATATTTCTCTTTTTTCAAAAGATTTAAAAAAAGTAGATAAATTTTATTGTAAAATTTTAAAACTTAAAATAGTACATGAGTTTGTAAATGAGAAAACAAATAAGGTCTATGGTTTTTTTATATATGCTGGAAAAAATACAATGCTAGAATTCTTTTTAACAAAAAATGAAATAAAAAATGATTTAAAATTTAAACATATTTGTTTTCAGGTCTCAAACATTAAAAAAGTTTTAAATTATTTAAAAAAAAAAGGTTTTAAGGGGGTCATATCTAGGGGAAAAACAGATAAAACTTTAAATTTCAGTATAAAAGATTATGAAAATAATGAAGTAGAGTTTCACCAGTACGACAAGGATAGTAAAATCAGTAAATATTTTAAAAATTAAATGAGTTTCCAAAAAATAAATAAATGTAGACTGTGCAAGTCAGCAAAAATGACAGTAGTCTTGCCTCTAGAGTCTACTCCAATAGGTGATGACTACCTTAAAGTAAAAAATTTAAAACAAAAAAAATTTCCACTTAAGTTACTTAGATGTATAAATTGTAATTTTGTTCAACTATCAGTTAATATTGATGCAAATGAAGTTTATGGAGATTATTTGTATGTGACTAAAACCTCAGCAGGTTTACCAGAACATTTTAAGAAGCTAATTCATATTTTAGAAAAAAAAAAAATAATTTATAAAAATTCAAAAGTTTTAGAAATTGGGTGTAATGATGGAACGCTGTTATCCTTTTTGGAAAAAAAGAATTGTAAAGTTTTAGGGATAGATCCAGCTGTTAAGATAGTTAAAAAATTGAATTTTAAAATTATAAATGATTTGTATGACTTAAAATTAGCTAAAAAAATTAGTAATAAATATGGAGATTTTGATACAGTGATTGCAAATAATGTAATAGCAAACATAGATAATTTAGACAATATTTTTAGAGCTATTAGTTTGAACTTAAATAATAATGGAAAGTTCGTTATGGAAACTTTTTCACTTTATGGCTTATTAAAAAACAATCTACTGGATAATATCTATCATGAACACATTTCTTATTTATCGATAGAACCACTTAAAAATTTTGCAAAAAAATTTGGCTTGTATTTAAAATCTGCAGATCACCTAAAAGTAAAAGGAGGTTCTTTAAGATTGATCTTTAGCAAGTCAAAAACAACAACTACTGAGAAAGAAAAATTGAGCAAAATGATTTATAAAGAAAATCTAGTTGTAAAAAAAAAAGCATCATTTGAAAAAATTAAAAAAATGAATATTAAAAATAATAAAAAAATTTTTGAATTTATTAAAAAGAATTTTGATAAAGGTCATAAAATTTATGGATATGGTGCGTCAGTAGGAACCACAACAAATATTTATAATCTTAAAATTCAAAAATTTGTAGAGGGGATATTTGATGATGAGAAATTAAGACATGGTTTATTTTTACCAGGTACTAATATAAAAGTTATTAATCCAAAAAAAATAAAAACATTTAAGCCAAATATAATAGTTATTTTTGCGTGGAGATATGTAAAAAATATTCTTTTAAAAAAATACATACCCAAGAATACAAAAATTTTAATTCCACTTCCAAATATTAAGATTATTGGATGAATAAAAAAATTTTAATAATCGGAGGCTCAAGCGGTATTGGAATGAGTTTAATCAAAAAACTATTAATTAATAACCAACTTCATGTAAGTTATAATAAAAATAAAATAAATATAGAAAATAAAAATCTTAAAATTCTCAAATTAGACTTGGGAAATCTAAATAATATAAAAAACTTTGTTTTAAAACTTAATAAAATAAAATTTGATATAGTTTTGTTTATTTCAGCAGTAACTCCCAACAAATTAAATAACAATAAATCAAATTTTAGAAACTTATATAAAAATTATTTTGATAAATTTATTAATATTAATTGTTATGCAAATTTATTTCTATTTGAAAAACTTTATAAAAAAAAAGTTTTTAAAAAAAATGCAACAATAATTTTTTTCTCATCTATAGCTGGATCAATAGAATTAAGAGGAAAATTCAAACACAACAAACCTGGTGGAAATCTTTTTTACAGAATATCAAAAGCAGCACTTAATTGTGTTGTAAAAAATTTAGCATACGATTTAAAAAAAAAATTAAATATTATTGCTTTTCATCCTGGATATATAAATTTGGGTTCTGGAAAAAAAGATGCTACTTTAAATTCCTCTGATGTAATTAATAAAATTTCAAGAATAATTTTTTTAATTAAAAAAAAGGATAATGGAAATTTTTTAGACTTTGATAAGAAACGATTAAAATGGTAGGTTGTTGTTAAAATGATTTTATCACAAATATTAGATATTGGTGCAAGATATGGAATTCATCCCTCCTGGAAGACCTTTACTGGAGAAGCTAAATATGATTTGATTGAGGCTGATTTAAATGAAGTTGTTAGGCTAAATATAAAATATAGAAAATTTAAAAATATAAATGCAAAAAATTTTGCTATTGGTAAACAAGGTGATTTTTTGAGTTTAAAAATTTTACAAAACCCTGCGATGAGTGGTTTTATTGAAAGAATAGATGTTACTCCGCGTTATACAGGTAAAATTAAGAAACAACAAAAAGTAAAAAAGATTATAAAGATTGAAACAATTTCTCTTAATAATTACATTAAAAATAATAAAAAAAAATATGATTTCTTAAAATTAGATGTTGAAGGACTAGAGGTTACTATTTTGCAAAACGGTAATAATATTTTTAAATCATTATTAGGAGCACGATCTGAAGTTTGTTTCACAAAAGCTTATAAATCAGAACATGTTCAAAATGAAGGCACTTTTAATTCTATTCATAAAATCTTCAGAGACAATGATTTTGTATTATTAAACCTTGATTATGATGGTAGAGGTGATTTTTATTCTAATTTAATAAATGAAAGTAGTAAGTATGGACAGCTAGAGAGCACGGATGCTGTGTGGGTAAAAAACCCTAAGTACGCAATTAAATATTTTACGATCGAACAAGTTATCAAATACTCATGTTTTTTAATTTTGAATAATGCAATGGATCTAGCACTTTATATGTTAAAAGAAACTTGTAGGAAGTTTAATTGTTTTAAAAAATATAAAAATAGTGAATCATTAAAATTTATAAAAATAAGAATTTGTAAAAATTTTTATTCTCTAAAGTTTTTACCAAATCAAAATATAAATGAGCACAAAAAGTTTTTTGAAAAATTATTTAACTCTCCTTATCCTGAAATGAATAAGTTTAATGAAATGAGCACATTTAACCCATATTAAATCTATAATGAAAAAAACATCTTTAATTTTTGGAGGCACTAAGGGTATAGGTAATGAAATTAGTAAAACTTTAGTTAAAAGAGGAGATAAGGTAATAGTTGCTTCACGTAATATAAAAAATTCAAAAAAGATAATTTCAGTTGATTTAGAAGATCCCATTCAAGTTGAGAGTTTTATAAAAAAAATTAGAATTAAAAAAATAGATAATATTATTTTTTCTCAAAGATACAGAGGCAATATTCCAGGTAGTGAAAGACAGGTTATGTTAAGTTCGACTAGTCGTTTAATAGATGGCTTGCAAAAAAAAATGAGCAAAAAAGCTACTATAGTAGTTATAGGATCTGTATGCTCGGATGGAGTCGTTCTGGATCAAGACTTAGAATACCACACTATAAGAGGAGGATTGGAACAATTAGTTAAATTTAATGCTATAAAATTAGGAAAAAAGGGAGTTAGAATCAATTCGATTTTGGCTACACGGTCACTAAAAAAAGAAAACAGAAAATTCTATCTGAAAAAAAATAATCAAATAAGAAAAACACTTGAGAGAATTACCCCTTTAGGAAGAATGTCTGATGCGAAAGATATTGCAAATACTGTTGAATTTTTATCATCAGACAAGTCAGCATATATTACAGGTCAAAGTATAAAAGTAGATGGAGGTTTGTCCTTAATAAACCAAGAACATATTCTTTACATCAAATGAATAAAATAGTTACCTTAGATAACTTAATTCAAATCTCAAAAAAAATAAGAGCGCAAAACAAAAAAATTGTTATGTGTCATGGTGTATTTGATTTATTACATTATGGACACATTCATCATTTTAATGAATCAAAAAAACTAGGTGACACATTGGTAGTGTCTATTACCTCATCAAAATTTGTTAATAAAGGTCCTGGCAGACCTTATTTTGATAATATAATTAGAGCAAAATCTTTAGAAGCTCTTAAAAGCATTGATTATGTCTTTATAAATGAGGCAGCTACACCAATTAATTTGATAAACAGTATAAAGCCAAATGTATATTCTAAAGGACAAGATTATAAGAAAAATTCTCTAGATTTAACAAAGAATATAAAAGTTGAGAAGGAAGCTGTAAGAAAAAATAATGGAGTAATTTTTATTACAGAAGGAATAACATTTAGTTCAAGTAATTTGCTTAATTTACATTTTGATCATAGAAAAGATAAAAAAAAAAACTTTTTAGAAAGAATTAAAAAAAAATTTTCTTTTGAAGAAATAGTAAATATTATTGAGGGTTTTTCATCCTTACAGGGACTAGTAATAGGAGAAACTATAATTGATCAATATAATTTTTGTGAAGCAGTTGGAAAATCTGGCAAAGAGCCAGTGATGGTATTCAAAGATTTAAAGACAGAGACATATCTTGGAGGTGCCCCTTATATTGCTAGACATTTATCAAGCTTTTCAAAAAAGATTAATTTAATTTCAATGATAGGTAATGATAAAAAACATGAACAATTTATAAAAAAAAATTTAGAAAAGAATATTCATTCTCAGTTTTTAAAAAGATTGAACAAACCCACAATTACAAAAAAAAGAATAATCAATAAAAGCACAGGAAGCAAAGTTTATGGTGTTTATGATTATAGTGATGACTTATTAGCAAAGGTGGAAGAAGATAAAATCATAAAAATGATTGATAGGGTAAAAAAAATTGATTTTGTAATAATTGCAGATTTTGGACATGAAATGATAACAAAAAAAATAATTCAAAAATTAAAAAATAAAACAAACTTCTTAATTTGTAATTCACAATTGAATGCAATTAATAGGGGTTATCATGACTTAAGAAAATATAATAAAACTAAATGTATAGTGATTAATGAGTCTGAAATGAGATACGAACTTAGAAATAAAGAAGATAATATAGAAAAATTAATGCTAATCCTAAAAAGAAAGATGCAATTAGAAATATTGATAGTGACAAGGGGGGGCAAGGGTGTGATCCTAATTGATAAAAAAAATAGATTTTATAAGTGTGGTGCCTATGCAAAAAATATTATTGATAAAGTTGGTTCTGGAGACACGTTAATGGCAGTTTTAGCAAATTTCTTAAAAAATAAAATAGATTTTGAATTATCACTTTTAATATCTTCGGTAGCAGCTGGTTTTGCAGTAGAATCGTTTGGTAACAGTAAGATTATAAATAAAAAAGAAATAATTAAAAGCTTATATCATATATTAAAATAATTGATGGTTAAAAAATTAAAAATGATAAATACATATTTGCAAGATTACATTCAATTATTAAATGATAGTAAAAAAGACGATAAAATTATTTTAGAAATAATTAAAAAATTAAAAAAAATTAAATTAAGAAATAAAAAAGTAATTATTGTTGGTAATGGTGGTAGTGCTGCAATTGCAAGTCATTTTAGTGTAGATTTAACTCTAAATTGTAAAGTTAAATGTATAAATTTTAATGACTCTGATTTGATAACCTGTTTTGCTAATGATTTTGGATATGAAAATTGGACCAAAAAAGCAATAGAGTTGTATGGAGACAAAGGAGATGTCTTAATAGCAATATCATCAAGCGGAAGATCTAAAAATATTATTAATGCATGCAAGACAGCGAAAAAAAAAAATTTTTCTTCAATTATAACCTTAACCGGATTTAATAAAAATAATCTAGTTAAAAAAAATGGCAATTTTAATATTTGGGTAAATAGTGATAAATATAATTATATAGAAAATTTGCATCAAACAATTTTATTAATGATAGTAGATTTGATGAACAAGTAATGAAGAGTAAAGAAGGTTTTTTTTTTAAGTTAATTTTAATAATTAAAAAATTTTATAGAATACAAAAAAAGCTTTTTTTTCTTTTTAATTGTATTATTGCAATCATAATTTTATCAACTTTACTTATATTATTTAATAAAAAAAAAATTAGATTTGCTAAATTAAGAAGAGATGTAATTGGTAATTCTACTAGTGAATTTTTTTTATATTTGAATAAAAAAAAATATGAAAATGAATTTTCAGATTATTTTTATTTTGATGATAACCTTATCTGCAATAAACACTTAAACAATATTCTAAAAAAAAAATTTTCTTTCTTTTATTTTGCAAAACATTGTGAATTTATTGCTAAGAATATGAAATTTTTTGAAAGATATCACTTGAAGATGCCCACAAACTGGACAAAAAAAAATCAATTATTTAATGTAAATAATTATAAGGTGCCTAATGAATTTTTATTTAGTGATCATCAAAAATCTGAAGGAATTTCATTTTTAGACAGCATTGGTTATAAAGATAATAAAAAAATTGTGACTTTAGTAGTTAGAGATAATTTTTATAAAGATACATTAAAACAAAATAAATCTTGGAAATATCATGAATACAGAAATGCATTATTAGCTTCTTATGATAAATCTATTAAATACTTGATCAGTCAAGGTTACTTTGTAATAAAAATTGGAAAAGGGTCAAATCAAGAATTAGAGATTAATGAAAAAAATTATTTTGATTATTCTAGAAGCACATTAAATTCTGATTTTTTAGATTTTTGGATTATAAGTAGAAGCTATTTTACTATAACAACTGGAACAGGAATTGATGATATCTGTGCCATATATAAGGTTCCAATTTTGGATACAAATTTTTTTCCACCAGGCGTAATAAGATCGAGCCAAAATTTTTGTTTAACAATTTTTAAAAAAATTATTAATAAACAAAACAAATTGCCATTAACATTAAGTCAAATGTTAGAATATGATAAAGAAAATAAAGATATATTTAAAACCTTCTCTTATTTTCAAATGAAAGAATTTCATGATAAATTTTTATTAATTGATAATACAGCAGAAGAGATTTTAGAAGCAGTGAAAGAAATGCATAAAAAACTAAATAATATTTTAATTGAAAAAGACCTAAGTATAGAGAGGCAAAAAAAATTTTGGAAATTATATAGATCTACAGGATTATATGATGAGCACATTAAATCAAAACATATCAATAGTTCAATTGGACAAAAGTATATTATTGAAAATGAATGGTTGATTGTATAAAACGACCATATGTCTTTTTTAAGTTTTTCAGAGAAAAAAAAATCAATAAATTTTATTAAAAAAGGTTTTTTAATAGAAACTATAAAAAAAAAAAAATCATTAAATTATGTTGATAATTTGATACAAAAATCCATCAAAAAAATTTTAAAAAAGAACCAAAGAATTAATTTAAACCTCTTACATGAACATGTTGAAATCTCAAAATTGAATAGTTTTAGATTAAGACTGATTAGCATGATTAACAGTGATAAAGATTTTAAAAAACACTACTTTAATTTAGCAAAAAATTCATTATTTGAATTAGTTGGAAATGAATTAATGATGCAAAAAAATATTAATTTGAGTATCCAATTTCCAAACGATAATTCATCCTTGTTGCCAATACATTCAGATGTTTGGTCTGGAGACTCCCCTTATGAAATTAATTTATGGGTACCATTAGTAAATTGCTATAAGACAAAATCTATGTACATCCTTGATCCAAAACATAATAGTAATTTTATAAAAAATAAGAATAAATTTAAAAATAGTATTCAAATCTATAATTTTTTTAAAAAAAATCTAAAGTGGATCACAATCAAAAAAGGACAAGCTCTAATATTTAATCAGTGTTTACCTCATGGAAATGTAGTTAATCTTGAGAAACATACAAGAGTTAGTATGAATTGTAGATTTAAGAGTATCTTCTCACCATATGGAGATAAAAAAATTGGAGAATTTTTTATCCCAATTACAACAAGAGCAATGACAGAAATAGCAAATAATTTTAAATCACCATTCTAAAATTATGAAAAATTTAAAAGGATATATATTTAGTAGACCCTTTTATGGAGAACGGGCTCCACAACATATACAAAATATTGTTATTAAGGATTATTGTAAAAAAAAAAATTATGGTTTTTTATTAAGTGCAACAGAATATTCATCATCCAAAAGTGATTATATTTTATTTGAATTATTAGAAAACTTAAAAAACTATGATGGATTGGTTTTTTATAGCTTTTTACAATTGCCATCCAATTTTAAAAGAAGATCTTTGCTCTATAAAAAAATTTTAGGTAGTAAAAAAGAAATACATTTTGCAGTAGAAAACTTTTCAGCAAAAAATAAAAAAGAAATTGAAGAAATTGAAAAAATTTTTCAAACAAATCAAATTATCCAAAAACCTGCAAAATTTGGCAAAGAGAAGTCTTATGTAAGTTTTAGGCATAATCAATCCAAAAGGAACTACCTTGATAGAATGATTGATGACAAAATTCATTGCATGAAAATATCAAAAAAATATGGAAAAGATTACTGGGATGGAGATAGAAGATATGGTTATGGTGGCTATAAATATATAAAGGGTTATCACAAATATTTAGCAGAAAATTTGATAAAAGATTATAATTTAAATAAAGATTCAAAAATACTCGATATTGGCTGTGGCAAAGGTTACCTTATGTATGAACTTTCACAAATATTGAAAAATGAAAATATTTTTGGTTGTGATGTGTCTAACTATGCAATTAAAAATGCTAAAAAAGAAATGAAAAAAAATATCTTTAATCATGATGCTAGAAAAAAATTTAAATTTAAAAATAATGAATTTAATCTAGTATTTTCGAATACAACTCTACATAATTTCAAAATACCTGAAGTTTTTCAAACATTATCAGAAATTGAAAGAATAGGTCTAAATAAATATGTTTGTGTAGAATCATATCGAAATGAAAAAGAACAATTTAATCTTCAATGCTGGGCTTTGACAGCTGAAACGCTTATTGATAAAAAATCTTGGACTTGGCTTTTTAACAAAAGTGGCTATACAGGTGACTACGAATTTATTTATTTTAAGTAATAATGAAAAAATATAAAATTTTTATAACTGGTGGTGCAGGATATGTTGGATCTCGTCTTTCAGAAGAATTAGCAGAAAGTGGTCATAGCATTACCATTTTTGATACAGAGTATTTTGGAAACTCAAACTTAGATAAGATAAAAAATATTAAAGTTATTAAAGGTGATATTAGAGATATCAATCACTTATCAGAAAGTTCAAAGGGAAATGATATTTTTCTTCATTTAGCTTGTATTTCAAACGATACGAGCTTTGCTTTAAATGAAAAATTATCAACATCTGTAAACTTAGAATGTTTTGAGCCAATGGTTATTGCAGCTAAAAAAAATAAAATTAGCAGGTTTATATATGCATCAACCAGTTCAGTTTATGGTTTAAGTGAAAAAAAAGATGTTAAAGAAGATCATCCATTACTACCATTAACATTATACAATAAATATAAAGGTGAATGTGAGCCCTTACTAATTAAACATACAGACGAAAATTTTACTGGAGTAATTTTTAGACCAGCAACAGTTTGTGGTTATTCAAAAAGGATTAGATTAGATTTAACAGTTAATATTTTAACTAATTTTGCATATAACAAGGGATATATTAAAGTATTTGGTGGTGATCAAATGCGTCCAAATTTAAATATTAAAGATTATATTCGTGCAGTAAACTTATTTATTGATGCACCAAAAAATGAAATAAATAATGAAATTTTTAACGTAGGTTATCAAAATTTAAAAGTAAAAGATATTGCTTTAATAGTTAAAAAAGTTTGTGAAGATAAATATAACAAAAAAATAGATGTTCAGTTTGAGTCTTCAGACGATAAAAGATCTTACCATATTAACTCGGACAAAATTTATGAAAAATTAAACTTTAAGCCTTTACATACAATAGAAGAAGCTGTTGAAGAATTATGTGAAGCGTTTGACAAGGATAAAATACCAAATAGTTTTGAAAATGACATTTATTATAATGTAAAAAGAATGTTAAATTTAAATGTTCAATAAAAAAAAAGTAATAATAACTGGTGGTGCTGGTTTTATTGGAAGTCATCTTGTAGATCTTTTATTAAAAAAAAATTATAAAGTTATCGTAATTGACAATTTAAAAGGTGGAAGAATTGAAAATATCAAGCATCATCTTAAAAATAAAAATTTCAAATTTGTAAAAAAAGATATCAATAAGATAAAAAATAATGATTTAAATTTTAAAGATGTAATTTATGTTTTTCATTTAGCTGGCTCAGGAGACATTGTACCTTCTATTGAGAAACCTTTATATTATGCAGAAAATAATATAATGGGAACAATTAAAATTCTTGAAGCTAGCAGATATAACAAAATAAAAAAAATAATTTATGCAGCATCTTCATCATGTTATGGAATAGCAAAATATCCTACTAAAGAAGATTTTGAAATTTCACCTCAATATCCCTATGCTTTTACAAAGTTTATTGGTGAAAAAAGTATAGTCCATTGGTCAAAAGTGTACGGAATGAAATTTATGTCTATTAGAATATTTAATGCATATGGACCCAGAGTAAAAACTACTGGAGTGTATGGTGCTGTCTTTGGAGTTTTTTTTAAACAAAAATTAGAAAATAAAAAACTAACAGTAGTTGGTGATGGGATGCAAGGAAGAGATTTTTGTTATGTGACTGATATTGCGAATGCGTTTTATCTTGCTGCTAAAAGCAAACTTTTCAATAAAATTTATAATGTAGGATATGGCAAACCAAATACTATATTAAAATTGGTTAAAATTATAGGATCAAAAATAGAATTTATAAAAAAGAGACCTGGTGAACCGAAATACACTTGGGCAAATATTACAAAAATTAAAAAAGAATTAAATTGGCGAGCAAAAGTAAAATTTGAAGATGGAGTTAATAAGATGTTGGAAAATATCTCTGATTGGAAAAATGCTCCTTTATGGAACAAAAAATCAATTGATAAAGCTACAAAGGCTTGGTTTAAATATTTAAAATGATGAAACTAATTAAGGATAAAAATTTCCAATTTGGAATTATTTTTTCAATTATATTTTTGATACTAGGTATTTATTTTTATAGTTATCGAAATCTAAAGTTTATATTCATTTCAATTTCTATAATACTTTTTGTTATTTCTTTTTATAAGCCAATTAGATTGCAGAAATTAGCAAGTTTATGGATTAAATTTGGTTTTTTTCTAGGAAAAATTATTTCTCCAATATTTCTTTTTATAATATTTTTTTTTCTAGTGACACCAATTGGAATTATGTTACAAATATTCAAAAAAGATGTTCTTTTGTTAAAAATGAATAAAAAACAAAAAACATATTGGATTAATAAAAGCAGCACAATTTCAAACATGAGGGACCAATTTTGATTAGTTTTTTAAAAGAATTTGTTAGATTCCTTCTAGTAAGAAAAAAATATTGGTTATTGCCAATTATAATAGTATTGTTTGTTTTTGGTGCTCTAATTGTTTTGACTCAGGGTTCAGCTATAGCGCCATTTATTTACACTATTTTTTAAAGTGAAAACAATTTTAGGTATATCTGCATTTTATCATGATAGTGCTGCCTGTCTTCTCAAAAATGGTGAAATAATTGCAGCAGCTCAAGAAGAAAGGTTCACAAGAAAAAAACATGATTCAAGTTATCCTTATAATGCAATTAAATTTGTTTTAGATTATGGAAATTTAAAATTAAGTGAAGTAGATCAGATAGTTTTTTTTGAGAAACCTTTTTTAAAATTCGAAAGACTTATAGAAACATATGTTGCTTTTGCTCCAAAAGGGTTTGTCTCATTTAGTAAAGCAATACCTTTATGGATTAAAGAAAAACTTTTTCAAAAAAATTTTTTATTTAATAAACTTAAAGATCAAGACAAAAATTATAAGTCTGATGAAAATATTTTTTTTTCAGATCATCATCTTAGTCATGCTGCAAGTGCATTTTTCCCATCTCCATTTGAAGATGCAGTTATCTTGACAGCTGATGGCGTTGGTGAGTGGGCAACGACCACGGTTGCCGTTGGAAAAGGTAATAAATTAGAAATTAAAAAAGAGATACATTTTCCTCATTCACTAGGCCTTTTATATTCTGCTTTTACTTATTACACTGGATTTAAAGTTAATAGTGGAGAATATAAACTAATGGGTTTAGCGCCATATGGAAATCCTATTTATAAAGATAAGATTAAACAATTAATAGACATAAAAGAAGATGGAACATTTAGACTAGATCAAAAATATTTCAATTATGCTACAGGATTAACAATGACTAATGATAAATTTCACAACTTGTTTGGTCAAAATCCTAGAGACCCTCTTAATGAAAAAATTACTCAGTTTCATATGGATATAGCGTCATCCATCCAGAAAGTTACTGAAGAAATTATGATTAAATTAGCGAATGCAATTCGTATTGAGTATGGTATTAAAAATTTATGTTTAGCAGGTGGTGTTGCACTGAACTGTGTTGCTAATGGCAAAATACTTCAAGAAAATATTTTTGATAATATTTGGATTCAACCAGCAGCTGGAGATGCTGGAGGATCATTGGGAGCCGCTTTGGCTTTGTGGTATATTGATCAAGGAAATAAAAGAAAAATAAACTCTAATGATAGTATGAAAGGATCATATTTAGGACCTGAATTTACTCAAGATCAAATTGAAAAAGAACTTAGATCAGTTGGGGCAAATTTTGAAACTATAACTTATGATAAGCTAATTGATCAAACCTCAGATTTACTCCTTAAAGAAAAAGCTATCGGTTGGTTTCAAGGAAGAATGGAATTTGGACCCAGAGCTTTAGGAGCTAGATCAATTTTAGGTGACCCTAGATCAGAAAAAATGCAAAAAAATTTAAACTTAAAAGTAAAATATAGAGAAAGCTTTAGACCATTTGCACCATCCATACTTAGAGAAGATGTCAGAAATTGGTTTGAAATAAATGTTGAAACACCTTACATGTTGTTAGTTGCTAATATCAACTTAGAAAAAAAAATTAAGATGACACAAGAGCAAGAAAAACTTTTTGGAATTGAAAAATTAAATATTAAAAGATCTGAAATACCAGCAGTAACTCATGTAGATTATTCAGCCAGAATTCAAACAGTAAACAAGGATACGAATAAACGTTACCATGACTTGATTTCAAAATTTAAAGGTAAAACGGGTTGTCCAATTTTAGTTAACACATCATTTAATGTCAGGGGTGAGCCGATTGTTAACTCACCAAAAGATGCATTTAATTGCTTTATGGGCACTGAATTAGATTATCTAGTTATAGGAGATTGTATTTTAGATAAAAATAAACAGGATCCAAATCTTAAAAAAGATTATAAAAAAAAGTTTGAGTTAGATTAATTAAATAATGAATTTAAATAAGATTATCCTAACTATAATATCAATTATTATTTCAACTGCAATTTTAGAGGTGGGCTTAAGATTATATGTAAAAAAAGATACAGGCATTTATGAACTTGAAATGATGAAATATGCCAAGGAGCTTAAAGAGATAAAAACATATAAAGATCAAAAATATATTAAGCATAAGCCAAATAAAAATAGTGTAAAGATCATGAATGCTGTGATTAGCACAGATAAAAGAGGATACAGAAAAAGTGAAATAAATGTTTCTGAGGAATTACCAAAAATAATCCTACTCGGTGACTCTATGACATTTGGATTTGGTTCTAGAATAACTTTTTCAGATATTTTGCAAAAAAAATTTAAAAATAAATATGAAATTTTAAATACAGCAGTAGGTAATACTAATACAATAATGCAAATAACATATTTTTTTTCTGAAATGAAAAATTATTCTACAAAATTTATTATTCTTAATTTTTATATTAATGATTTTGAAAATATCAATTTAAATAAAAAAAATTTTTTAAATACGAACTTCTATTTATATAATTTTTTAAGTTTTAGATTAAGCTTAATTTCTTCAGAGAAAAAAAATTATGTTAAATATTACAAGGATACTTTTCTAAATAAAGATATAGAGAAAAAAACATTTAATAAAATATTAGAGTTAAAAAAATATAGTGAAAAAAATGATATAATCTTTTTAGTAAATTTTATCCCAGATTTAAGAAATATAGAAAATTATCCTTTTAAAAACGAAGAAAACTTACTTAAAAGATTTCTTGTAAAAAATAATATTTCATTTTTAGAACATTTTGAAAATTTTAAAGGTTTAAAGTCAAAAAATTTATGGGTTTCAGATACAGATCCGCACCCAAATGAATTTACACATAATATCTTAAGTATAAATTTAGGAGACTATATTGACAAAAAAAAATAATATTTTTATTTTATCATCATTTATAATTATTCCTTTTATATTATTTTTCATATTTGAATTAACTTTCTATTCATCATACTTAATTACTAAAAATAAATTTTTTGAAAATTATAATGAAGCAAGTATAAGAAAAGCCTCGTCTTATTTAAGTCTAGAAAGAAATTTAAGAGAAATTGGATCAGATAAAAAAAAAATAGCAATATTTGGTGGGAGTATAGCTTTTGGATATGCGTTACCTAATAATTTTGGAAGTATTATAAAACAACTTAATTATAGAGATTTAGTAGTTCACAATTATAGTAAAAATGGTGCAGTCTTTTCAAAATATCAAAGTGAAATATTAAAAGTTTTAATGCCGTATTATGATTATTTAATAGTTTATTCAGGAGATAATGAAATTTGGTCTAGTTTGTGTTTTGAGGCAATAGAAGAGGGGAAAGTAATTTTACCAGATAGTATGATTATTGACGAAAAATGTAGAAATAGTCATGAAAAAGAAATTAAAAAAATAAATTATTTGTTAAGAAACCAAAATTATTTTTTTAATAAAATTCAAAATATTTTGAAAGAAAATTCTAGATTACTTTTATTTATTGATAGAATTTATTTTAGAGTAAAAAATTATCTTCCAGGAAAAATATTAGATAAAAACAAGATCAAAAAATTTGACTACCTAATTCATGAAAATTTTTTTAACAAAGATAAAAAATTAAAATTGATAAATAATTTTAAATCATCTCTTGACGAAGTTAAGGGAAAATTAAATGATCACCAGAAGTTAATTTTGATAAAGCCAATATCAAATGATTTAATACCACCTTCATTTGATATTATTGAAGAAAAAGTACTTAAAAAAGATTTATCTGATCTTAATTCATATATAGAAAACAATTATGCTAAAGTTCTAAATAATAGTGAGCTACTAATTGAAAATAAAGAATACAAGATTAATCATATTGACTTTTTCCAAGGAATAAACTGCTTAAATAAAAAAAAAGAATTTAAAAATTGTTTTAATTTTTTAATCAATTCCCGAAATAATGATAAATTTCCTTTAAGAGTTTTAAGGGAGATAGAAGCTGAAATTATGAATTCAAATAATAATCAAATAAAAGTAATCAACTTAGATCAATATTTGTTTCTAGAAGAAAACATTGATGCTTACAGAAGTTATTTTATTGATGCACAACATCTTTCGATTAAAAGTCATTTGTTAATTGCAAAAGAAATTTTAAGAGAAATTTATCATGATGAATATGATTTAACTTATAAAAAATTAGATCAATGTGAAAATTATTTATTAAAATGGAAAAATAAAGATTATGAATTTATAAACAATAAAAACACTTTAAAAAATATTTTATATGAAAGGTTAGATTGGCAGGAAACATTTATGAAAAAAAGTGACCATATGTACAATCTCAGTTTTTTTTATGAAGATGTAAAAGAAAAAATCTCTTCATGTATAAATTAAATTTAGATAACAAAAATCTAAATTTTATAATATTGATTATTCACTTGGTTTTTAATTAAGGACTATTTTCCTCTTTTTCTATTTTTTCTATTTCTTTTATAATTAAATTATTAATTAGTTCAGCTGCTTTAATTGAAACATGCTGATCATCTGTATAAAAAATATCTTGATTATCATGAGTTATACAGGCATCTTTTATTAAAGTATTACAAAATATTTTATCAGGATAAACTTTATATATATTATTTCCATTTATAGAGTCTAATAACTCAAAAGTTGATTTTGAATATTTTTTATAATTATCACTAGAAATGGTAACATCTTTTTTATTAGAAAAAAATATTTTTTTAGGAACATCAAACCCAATTTCAGGTATTGGATAAATTAAAATAATTTTATTTTTTTTTGATAGTTTAATCAATGAACTTGTAAATGACTCCTCAATTGATTGAAACATTGATTCTTTAACAGGAACAAATTCTTCCTGCCATTTTTTTTTACTATTTATAAACTCTCCACTAAAATAAAGAGGTAATCTTCCACCAAATATAATTATAGAATTATGATTATCTCTTAAAATTTTATCTATTTTTAAAAAATACTCATTGTTACAATATTGATGAATTTTTTTATTTTTTTTATTTGTTCTATTAAATCCTAGAAAATAAGGACAACTACCCAATATATATGGAGTAAATTGGTAGTTTTTATTTACAATTTTATTTTTAAAATTAAGTGTTAAATTTCCTATATGACTATCTCCAATCATAAAAACTTTTTTGTTTGATATGGCATTAAAAATACAATCTTTTTTTTTGGAAATACTTTCATAACAAACTTGGTTAAGATCATTTTTTAAGTAGTTTATGTTTGAATAACTATAAAAATTTTGCAAAATTTCTGGCATTCTTGTCTTATATCCATTTTTCAGAATAATTATTGAGTTAGCAAAAATCAAAAAAAATGAAAATATTATCACAAAAAAGAAAACAAATTTAAACTGGTATTTTCTATTTCTAGCAACTCGTTCAAGTACATAATAAGAAAAAATCGACAATATCAATATCAGTATCCCAAGAAACATCTTTTTAAAGATGCTATGTTGAGTAAATTCTAAGTACCTTGAAAAAGCAAAAACTGGATAGTGCCAGAGATATAGAGAGTAAGAAATTAATCCAATACTAACAAATAATTTTGAAGATATTATCTTGGTAATTAGTTCATTTTTATTAGCAAACCAAATAATTAGACAAATTCCAAATATAGAGGACATTGTATAAAACGAAGGATGAATTATTTTGTCATTAAAAAACCAAAGTGAGTGACCCACTAACAACAAACCTATACTTGGTAAAATTTTATTAAGCATTTCATTTTTACTTCTATGGCCCAACTGAATTTCAAAGTAGGCAAGAATAGAACCACTTAGTAGTTCCCACGCTCTTGATGGTAGAATGTAAAAACTAAGTGAAGATAAGTTTCTGCTAGACCAGTCTGCAAAAAATAAACTTGTTATAAAAAATAAAATTAATGTGAAAGCAAAATATTTTCTATAATATTTAAATATTATGAATAGACTTATGGGAAATATAATATAAAATTGTTCTTCGATAGATAAAGACCATGTATGCAAAAAGGGTTTAAATAAAGAGCTTTGTTCCCAATATGCTTCTCCAGAATACCAAAAATAAAAATTTGAACTAAAGCCGAGTGAATATAGGATTGATTTTGAAAAATCAACAAAATCATCTGGCAATAAATATCTCCAAGCAAAAGCAGAAGATACTAACATTACCAATAATAATACTGGAATAATTCGTCTTACTCTTCTCTGATAAAAATGTTTAAAAGAGAATGTTCCTGTTGTGGTTAATTCTTTTAAAATAATAGAAGAAATCAAATAACCTGAAATAACAAAAAATATATCAACGCCAATGAAACCACCTGTAAAGATCGGATAACCCATTATCGAAACTCGTGAGTGATAAAGAATAACTGAAACAACAGCAATTGCACGTAATCCATCTATTTCAGGTCTGTATTTAATCGACATGCATAATGGATATACAAGATTCTAATTTTTTGACAAACTAAATTATAATGAATTTAAAAAATTTTAAGAGAATGATAATTTATAACAAAGTTTATCTTATAAATTCCCATAAAATACTAAAAATTCAATTCTATTAAAAATTACAAAATATAATATGCTATAATTATAACATTCTAGTTTTAAGAAATAAATTTAATAAGATTTAAATTAAAATGATAACTTTTTTAAATATACAAATTAATCACATTAAAGAAAGAGGTTTAAAGGAAATATTTGTTAAATTTTTGATACTTTTAAAAATTATAATTTCAAAAATAGGTATGATTATATCTCTTCCAGCCTTAGTGATTGTTATTTTTTTAAGTCCATTTATATTGGTTAGATTTGGTATACTTAATTGTCAAAGGATTGGACACTTTACAAGCAATCTTGATTTATATTTTTTTAAAAAAAAATATGAAAAAGAATATAATTCTAAAATTTTCTTAGACGTACTTTCTTATAATGTTCCTATTTCAAATAAATTTTTTTTTAAAAAAATAAAAGAAATTATTAGAATACATAATTATTTATATGTAAGACCAATTTATGATCTTATTTTATTATTATCTAACAAATTTAATTTTTTTAGAAAATTCTTAATACCTTCTTTCTCACCATCAATATTTGATTATGCCGATCATGACGAGCAAGATATTCTCACTAATAATAAGCCGCTGATAGAATTTTCAGAAGATGAGAAAATAAAAGGACATGAATTGTTAAAAAATATTGGTGTGAATGATAATAAATATATTTGTTTAATAATGAGAGACAGTAAATATTTAAATGATAAATTTAAACGCAATGATTGGAGTTACCATGATTATAGAAATATAAATATTGATGATTGTAGCGATATGATAAATGAACTTTGTAATTTAGGCTACTATGTAATTAGAATGGGCAGAAATGTTGAAAAAAAAGTTACTTTAAAAAATGAGAAGGTCATTGATTATGCAAATAACAAATATGCTTCAGATTTTGGAGATATTTTTTTATTTTCAAAATGTAAATTTTGTATTTCCTCAGGAACTGGCCCTGACATGATTGCAAGATTATTTAGAAAAAAAGTTGGTAGATTAATGACGCCTGTGGGTGATTTTCATACATCATCTTTAGATATTAATGCAACATTTCCACACTATTCTCATAAACTTAAAAGAAACTTAAATCTTAAAGAAATTTATGATCATGGCTTATTTAGAGCTTTGAATACTTCACTGTTCAGGGATAAACAAGTTGAGTTAATAAAAAATAATAAAGATTTATACAAAAATTTTGCCATATTTTGTGTCGATATATATGAAAATAAAGTTATAAACCCAGAAGTTAAAAATAAACAAAATATATTTTGGGAACAATTTAAAAAATATAAAAAAAAACATAATCTAAAAATAAATTCAATTATTTTTGATGATCAAAATAATTTAATAAATTAATATTTTTAAATGTACAAAGATATAAGAAATATAATAAAATTAATTTTTAAAATATCAAAAGTAAATTTTTTTTACTTAAATTTTATTCTTATAATTGATTTATTTGTAACCACAATATCAGTTTTTTCTATTGTCCCTTTAGCTGATTTATTGATAAATCCAGAACTAGAAAATCCTTCAAAAATAACGGTATATTTGATGGAGATCTTTAATGAATATGAAATAGAAATATCTTTAATATCATTTTCTTTAATTTTTTTAACGTCTTTATTATTTAAAGCATTTATTTTTGTTTTTATAAATCACCTTAGTTTGAAAATTAAATATAGTTTTATAGAACAGTTATATTCAGATGGTTTTCAAAATATTTTAAATACAAATTGGACTTTTTTTACAAATAATAAATCTGGTCTTATTTCAAATACTTTTTTGAAAGAAATAATGAATATAGGAACAACTATAAGCAATATATGCAAATGTTTTGCTGCATTTATTCAAATTATAATTTTATTGATTATACCATTTTTTATTAATGCAGAAATAACATTAATTACTCTTATATTTTTTTTTTCTAGTTTATTATTTAGTAACCGTCATTACCAATCCAATAAGCATATATTTAGGAAAAAAAAATACTCAGACCTCAAATGAATTAAATAGTATTGTAAATCAAGTTATTAATTATGCAAAAATTATTATTGCTAATAATAAAAAAAATACTTTTGTTAAGTTTATTATTAAAATATTTAGATCACATGTTAAGATTACTCTTAAATTTCAAATTCTTAATAATTTAATTAATTCATTTACTCAACCAATTGGTTTTATTATAATAATATCTGTTTTTATATATTTCTCCAATAAGGGCATTGTAATATCTGAATTTTCAGCTATTTTTTATAGCTTATTAAGTATTACTAAATTAGTTGGAAATGCACTTTCACTTCAATTAAATATTAGTAATTTTATTCCAAGTTATAAGCAGTATAAAAATCTATTAATTTCAACTAAGAGAGAAAAATTAAGTTTTGGAAAAAATATATTTGATGATTTTAAAAAAGAAATTTATTTCAAAGATATATCGTTTTATTATGATAAAAATAATCAGGTATTAAGTAATGTATCCTTTTCAATTAAGAAAAACTCAATTGTTGGATTAATTGGTAAATCAGGTTCTGGAAAATCAACATTGGCTGACATATTGTTAATGATGTTAAAACCATCCAGTGGAGATATATATATTGATAATAAAAAGTTATCTAATTATGAGATAGGAAGTTATAGAGATAAAATAGGGTATATTGGGCAAGAAGTATATTTTTTTAATGATACATTAAGAAATAACTTGGACTGGTTCTCAAACAGAAAAAATACTGATAAAGAAATATTCGATACTTTAAAATTAACAGATTCTGATGAATTTGTTAATAAGTTACCAAAAAAATTAGATACAGTAATTGGTGATAAAGGGTTAAAATTGTCAGGTGGTCAAAGACAAAGGCTTTCTCTTACAAGAACACTTCTTAGAAGGCCCAAAATTCTAATTTTAGATGAAGCTACTAGCTCAGTAGACGCAATTTCTGAAAAGCTGATAGAAAAAACAATTCAAAAGATTAATAAAAAAAACAAAATAACAATATTGATAATTTCACACAAAGCAAGCTCAGTCAAAAATGTTGATAAACTTATATTATTAAAAAATAAAAAAATACAAACATTTAATAAATCAGGAAAAATTTCACTTTCTAAAAGTAAAGAATATAAAAAATTTACACAAACATTAAATTAATAATATTTAAATTATGATTAAAAATCTTAAATTAAAAATAATGAGGCCTGTTGGTTTTCATCAAAAAATTGAAAGAATTGTTAAGGAGGCCTCTGCCAATGTAACAAAAAAATCTGGATGGAAGAAAATAACCAAGTGTTTAGCCTGCAATAATAAAAATAACGAAGACTGGTTATTAAAAAATAATATAATAATTAAGAACTGTTTAAATTGTGGCTTGGGATTTGCATCAAAACAACCTAAAAATTTAGATGATGTATACAATCTTAGATCTGAAATTATAGATAAAAAAAAAACTCATAAAGTAAGGGCAAAATATTTCACCAAAACTTTTGGCAAAGAAAGAATTAAATTTATAAAGAAATTTAAAAAAAGTGGCAATCTACTAGATTATGGATGCGGTACTGGAGAATTTGCAAATCTTGCACAATCAACATTTAATACATTTGCTTATGATTATAGTAAAAAAATGGCACTTTTTGTAAATCGCACCTACAAAATAAAATCTTATAATAACATTGAAGATATTAAAAAAAAATTTGATGTAATAACAATGTATGATGTAATTGAACACTTAGAAAATCCCAAAAAAACTTTAAATGTTTTAATGAAGCAATTAAAAAAAGATGGAATAATTGTAATTTATACCCCTAATAAAAATTCTTTAGCTTTTGATCTTTTAAGAGAAAAATCAAATTTATGCACAACGCCATTTCATCTAACTTATTTTACAATTAACTCTATGAAAAAAATCTTAAAAAAAAATTTTGAAATTATATATTCGAAGACTTATGGTCTTGATATTGCAGATATTTGGGCGTTTATAAGAGATAATCGAGATTTTAAAATAAGTAAAAAAGAAGAAAATAAATTACTTTCATTCCAAAGTGTAATAGATAAAATTAATTATTCAAATCATTTAAGAATTGTTATAAAAAAAATTAAATAAATTTATGAATATATTAATTACAGGTGGGTTAGGCTATGTTGGGAGCGTGCTATCAAAACATTTATCAAAAAATAATAAAGTTATAATAATTGACAAAGTACTTTTTGATAATTCTCAATATAATAAGATTAAAAACAAGAATATAAATTTTTATAAATTTGATATTCTAGATTTTAAAAAAGTAGAGGAAGTTTTTAAAAAAGAAAAAATTAATCTAGTTATACATCTTGCGGCAATAGTAGGAGACCCAGCAAGCAAAGCTCAACCCGAATTGACTAAAAAATTAAATTGGAATGCTTCAAAAAAGATATTTAATTTGTCAAAAAAATTTAAAGTAAATAAGTTTTTTTTCTTTTCAACGTGTAGTAATTACGGATTAAGCAAAAAAACAACACTATTAAAAGAAAGTGATAATTTAAAACCTCTATCTTTATATTCAAAAACCAAAGTTGATTTTGAAAAATTTTTAATAAAGGATAATTCGGCAATACAAAAGATAATTCTTAGAATTTCAACATTATATGGTTTTTCACCAAGAATGAGGTTTGATCTTACAGTAAATGAATTTATAAAAAAAATGTATTACAAAGAAAAACTTGAAATTTATCACAAAGATACTTGGAGGCCCTATTTAAGTTTAGAAGACTTGCAATTGATAATTAAAAAATTAATTAAATATCCATTCAAAAAAAACAAAGTAATCTTAAATACAGGCTTTAATGAAGAAAACTTTAGTAAAAAAAATATAGTTGATAAAATAGAAAAACAACTGAAATTTAAACCCTTATACTCCTACGTCGAAAAAGCTCACTTTGATAAAAGAAATTATAGAGTAGATTTTACAAAACTTAAGAAGATGAAAATTAAACAAAAACATAGTTTTGAAAAAAATACTAAATTAATCATTTCATACTTAAATAAAATTAATAAAAAACGAGCAAGTAATAAAGTTTTTTATAATCATAAATGAAAAATAGAGCAAATCTTTACGAACCATATTTAACCAAATCAGACAATTTTTTTATAAAAAAAAGTATTGATGAAGGTTGGGTTTCCACTGCAGGAAAAAATATAGATAAATTTGAAAAAAAGATCAGTGATCTTGTTAAAGTAAAATATTGCCTTGCATTAAATTCTGGAACATCTTCATTGGATATATCATTGAAAGTTTTAGGCATTAATTCCAATCATGCTGTCTTAGTTCCATCAGCAACCTTTATTGCACCAATAAATGCAATTTTATATAATCAGGCTGAACCAATTTTTTTTGATATAGATGAAAATTTAAATATCAATACATCGGATGTAATTAAATTTTTAAAAGAGGAAACTATTAAAAAAGGAGACCTTTTAATAAGTAAAAAAAATAAAAAAATAATTAAAGCAATAATAATTGTACATGTATTTGGTAAACCAGCTGACATTTTTGCACTTAAAGAAATATGCAAACTTAATAATATTAAATTAATTGAGGATGCGTCAGAGAGCTTAGGTTCTTATTATATTAAAAATAAAAATAAAATTCATACAGGTATAATTGGTGATATTGGCTGTTTGTCTTTTAACGGAAATAAAATAATTACAACAGGATCTGGTGGCATGTTAATGACTAATAATAAAACTTATTATAAACAAGCCAAATATCTTTCAACTCAATCTAAAGATAATGCTGTGTATTTTATACATAACAATGTTGGTTATAATTTAAGAATGAATAACATAAGTGCATCTTTGGGACTATCACAGTTAAATAAAATAGATTACATTTTAAGTAAAAAACAAGATGATTATGAGCTTTATCAAAAATTAATTACAAATAAAAATTTAGAATTAATGCAACCTACAAAAAATACAATAAGCAATAATTGGTTAAATATAATTAAAATAAAAAAAAAAATTTCATTTAAAAAATTAAAACAAATAATAAAAATTCTCCATAAACAAAATGTATATGTAAGACCATTATGGTATCCTAATCATTTACAAAAATTTTTAAAAAAATATATTAGATATAATTTACAAAGCATTAATTCAATTTTTACTCAAATTATTTGTCTGCCCAGCAGCCCTAGTCTAAAAAATAAAACAATAATTGAGATTTCTAAAATAATTAACAAAATTAAAATTTGAACAGTATTTTTTTAGGTAATCGTATAGAATCTTTGTTTGTTTTACAAAAATTTACAAATGTAGAAACTATAATCACCAACAAAGGATCTTATGTTGATAGACACATATTTGAAAAAAAAAGAATTACTTATATTAACAAAAAAAACTATAAAAAAATTTTTTTTATAATAAAAAATACTAAAGCTAAATTAATATTATCTGTGGGTTTTCCCAAAATAATACCAGAAAAATTTTTACCTAAAAATAAGTTTTTAATTAATTCTCACCCCTCACTTTTACCTAAGTACAAGGGGTATAGACCGGTATTGGATGCTATAAGAGATAAGCAAGAATATCTTGGTGTTACAACACATTTTCTAGGTAAAGAGCTAGATTCAGGCAAGATCATTTCTCAGAAAAAATTTTTCTTGGGTAAGAAAAAAAATCCTAAACAAATTTATCGTATGTTATTTTCTATTATTGAACCAAATAATTTAAGAAAAACACTTGAAAGGTTTGTTAAAAAATAATGATGACAAAAGAACTAATTGGTGGTGAGCACTATGCACTTAAGAAAAATAATAAAAAACTATCTATAATTATGAATGATGGTATTTTTTTTAACACTGGAAGAGCAAGCTTGTATTATCTAATAAATAAAATAAAAGACTATGATAAAATTTATGTTCCATCATATTCCTGTGAATCATTTAAAAGTGTAATAATAAATAAAAAAAAAATTATTTACTATGATATTGATAAAAATTTTTTTCCAATTTTAAAAAAGAAAATTAAAAATAGCATAATTATTGTTATTGATTACTTTGGAAAAAAAACGAATTTTAAAAATTATACGGACAACCATATTATCCATGATATTTCTCACTCATGGATGAATTATAATAAGATTAATAATAAAAAAAACTATTTTTATTTTGCAAGTCTGAGAAAATTTGGAATATATAATTTGGGTGGTTGGTGTAATTCAATACCATCAAATAAATCACTTCTAATATCAAAAAATAATTTAGGGAAAGATTTATATAGATTAAGAAATGAAAAATATAATTTCATAAAAAAAATATGCTAGCTGAAAATATTACAAAACAAAATTATTTTATTAATCAATTTAATAAGATGGAGACAAAAATAATAAAAGATAGAATGATTATCTCTAAAAGTAATATATCATCAATAACCAACTTAAGTTTTTCTAAAATTATCAAAATAAGAAAAAAAAATTATAATTATCTTAACAATAAAATAAATCCAAAAAATATTATCAAATTAAACCTAAAAGCAAATGACGTACCTGTTTTTTTTTTAATTAAGTTTTTAAACGAACATACAAGAGATAAAATAAGGATTTTTTTAAAAACTAACAATATTTTTTGTCCAATTCATTGGCGATCTAAATATACTAAATTTTACAATTCTAATGAATTATCAAAAAAAATTTTGTCTATACCTATTGATCAAAGATATAATATTACTGATATGTACTATATTTTAAGTATTTTAAAGAAATATGATCAATCTTTATTGAAGATTTAAAGTGTACATTATATTTAGTTATTTATCATGAAAAATTTAAGAATAATACCTAGACTAGATGTAAAGGGTCCAAACTTAGTAAAGGGGATTAATCTGGAAGGTTTGAGGATAATAGGAGATCCAGAGTTCTTTTCAGAAAAATATTACAATCAAGGTGCTGATGAAATAATCTATATAGACTCTGTTGCCAGTCTTTACGGAAGAAATAATTTAATGGAAATTGTTAAAAAAACTGCAAGAAAAATTTCAATACCTCTAACTGTTGGTGGCGGATTAAAAACAATTGAAGATATTAAATTAATTTTAAATTTTGGAGCTGATAAAGTAGCGATTAATTCAGAAGCAGTAAGAAGGCCAGAATTTATCAGAGAATGTGTAAAGTATTTTGGTTCCTCTACAATCGTTTTATCTATTAACTATAAGGCTTGGCCAAATGATAATTTCAAAAACAATAAACATTTAACTGTTGGTAGTTCTAATAAAAAAAACCCAACTACATGGAAAAATAATTTTCAAGTTTATATAGATAATGCAAGGGAGCAAACTGGTATAGATGTATTTGATTGGGCACAACGTGGTGAAGAATTAGGCGTGGGAGAAATTTTATTAACATCTATTGATAAAGAAGGAGCTCAAAAAGGTTTTGAAACTGAATTGTCTTCAAGATTATCAAAAAATCTGACTATCCCCTTCATTATGTGTGGTGGCATGGGAAAATTAGGTGATTTAAAGGAAATTTATGAAAAAACTAAATGTAACGGTATATCTATCGCATCAGTTTTGCATTATGAAAAATTTACTATAAAGCAAATAAAAGATTATTTAACCTCAGAAAATATTAATATTATTAATCATGAATAAAAAAAAGATTACAATCATAGACTACAAGTGTGGAAATATTTTTAGCTTAGTAAGACTTATAGAGCATAAATTCAATTTTTTAATTGAAATAACAGATGATCCAAACAAAATACTTAAAGCAGAAAAAATAATACTTCCAGGAGTAGGCTCTTTTAAAGTTGGAATTGAAAATATTAAAAAAAACAATATTGATAAATCAATTAATGATTTCTTGAAAACAGGAAACCACTTATTAGGTATTTGCCTTGGTATGCAACTTCTAATGAATAAAAGTGAGGAATTTGGTGAGCACAAGGGTATGGGGCTAATAAGTGGAGATGTAAAAAAAATTGAAAAGGCAATAGATTATCCTGTGCCACATATAGGATGGTCTCAAGTTAATAATGAAAATAATAATAAACATTTTTTGATAGACTCAATTAAAGATAAATCTTTTTTTTATTTTATACACTCATACAAGGTAAAGACAGTAAAAGTTGAAAATACAGTATGTTCCACAAAATATGGAAATGAAAGTTTTAGTTCAGTAATTTCATCAAATAATATTTCTGGAACTCAATTTCATCCAGAAAAAAGTGGTAAAAATGGTGAAAAAATGTTGGAAAATTTTCTAAAAATTTAATTATATAAAATTTGATTATATAAATTATTATTATATAAGTTATTCACAACTAATCAAATATATCTTAAATGCCATTTATAACAGAAGAAGCTATCGCAGGGAAAAAATTTGAATTTAAAAAATTTTATAATTCACCAGAAAAAGTTTCTTTTTGTTCAAAATGTACAATCTCAAATCAAAGACCAAGAATAACATTTGATGAAAAAAATGTTTGTAGTGCATGTAATTTTGCAAAAAAAAAACATGAGGTGACAGATTGGAATACAAGAGAAAAAGAACTTGTTGAGTTACTAAATAAACACAGAAGAAAAGATGGTTATTGGGATGTTGTAGTTCCATGTAGTGGTGGTAAAGATAGTGTCTATGTAGCGCATACTTTAAAACATAAATATAACATGAATGTATTAACAGCGACCTGGGCACCAATGATGTATACAGATGTTGGTTGGAGAAATTTACACAACATGATTGACTCTGGTATTGACAATATTATTGGTACACCGGATGGCAAAACACATAGGACTTTAACTAAATTATCTTTAGAAATAATGGGAGATGTATTTCAACCATTTATTTATGGTCAAAAAGGGTTTCCCATGGCTATTGCTATTAATTATAATATTCCTTTAGTAATGTATGGTGAAAATGGAGAAGTAGAGTATGGAGGAGATCTTAAAAATGCAGATCTACCTACACATAATGTTTCAGATGATATGATGAAACACTATTTTTCAGGAATTCATCCAGAAGATTTTAAAAAGTATGGAATAGATAAAAAAAAACTTAATTATTATTACCCACCGACCGAAGAAAAAGCAAAGAAAGCTGGTTTAGAAAATCATTTTTTTAGTTATTATAAAAAGTGGATACCACAAGAAAATTATTATTATGCTATGGAATATTGTAATTTTGAGCCAGAGCCAGATGGAAGATCAGAAGGTACATATTCTAAATATGCTAGCTTAGATGATAAAATTGCGGGCTATCATAATTATTTTGCGTGGTTAAAATTTGGTCTTGGTAGAGCAACTTCAGATTCAGCTCATGAAATAAGAGATGGTCATATCACAAGAGAAGAGGGAATTGCTTTAGTGAAAAAATATGATGGAGAATTGCCCAAGAAACATTTTGAAGAATTTTTAAAATATGTAGATTTAACTGAACAAGAATTTCATGATTTATGCGATAGATTTAGACCAGATCATCTCTGGGAAAAAAAAGGCAATCAATGGAATCTAAAAAAGCAGATTGATTTTTAATAAAATATAAGTGGGTTTAATAAAAAAAATTTTATATATAATAAACCTAGGTTTTAAAATTAGGATTTATATAAAAAAACCATTAAAAAAAAAAATTATCATTTTTGACAGGGAAGGTTCAGGAGCAATGTATTATAAAATATTTGCTCAAAATAATATTCATGTTTTAGATATAAGAGGTGAAAGCATTAATCTATATATTGTATTTTTAACAATAATTAGACTTAAATTTACATTAAGCGAATATATCAATCAATATATAAAAACTATAAAACCAAAGTTCATTTTTCATAATTCTTATAATCGTCGTTTTTTTTTAATAGATAAAAAAGATTTTGAATTTAACTTTAAAATGATTTTTACTCAGTCTGAACTTAAAAATAGATTGGAATTTAAAAAAATTTTTATAAATTTAAAAAAGCCTAATATTGATTTTTTATTTGTTTGGAATAATGGAATGAAAAAATTTATGAAAAAAATTATTGATGGTAAAATTTTTGTTACAGGAATTTTTTTGAACAATATGAGGCCACCAATAAAAAAAAAATTATTAAAAAAAAATATATGTTTTGTTTCGCAATATAGACCTCCAAATGGTGATGAGGCAAAAATAAAAAGCTGGACATTTAATAGAAGATTTTCCTGGTTACAGTTTCGCAAAGCTGAAATTGATGTAGCAATGCAATTAAAAAAGTATTGTGAATTAAAAAAAATTAAATTTAAAATAGTTGGAAGCCTATTAGATAAATCAAATGATGAAAAAAAATTTTATGAAAGATTTTTAGGTAAAAAAAATTGGACATTTTTAAAACCAAAAAAAAAAGAGAGAGGTATGGCTTTAACTTCACACTCAAAGTATATAGTAACAATTGATTCCACTTTAGGCTATGAATGTTTAGCAAGAGGTCAACGTGTAGGTTTTTTCTGTATAAGAGACAACTATATTAATACAAATTATTTAAAATTTGGATGGCCGAATAAATTACCATTAGAAGGCCCATGCTGGACCTCTAAAGGTGACTCAAAATCATTTAATAGAATAATTAGTTTTTTAATTTATGGAGCAGAACATAAATGGAAATCTATGAAAAGAAAACAATTAAAGAATTTAATAACTTATGACCCAAGTAACAAACAATACACAGAATTTTTGAAGGACTTAAGAATAATATAATTTCAATAAAGTAAATTATAATAGAAAATAATAATTAAGTATTGTATTGTTAGTTAAACCCTTAAATGAAAAAAACTTTTATAATTGCTGAAGCAGGAATTAATCACAATGGTAGTATACACCTTGCAAAAAAATTGATTAATATATCAAAAAAAGCTGGTGCTGATGCGGTAAAATTTCAAACTTTTAAAGCAAAAAATGTGATCTCTATGTATGCTAAAAAGTTAAGTTATCAAAAAAAAAAAAATTCAGACAAACAATCTCAATTAGACATGCTACAATCATATGAATTATCTAAAAGAAATTTTATAGAACTAAAAAAATATTGTGAAAAAAAGAAAATTATTTTTATGTCAACACCTAAAGATATTGAGAGTGCTAGTTTTTTAAATAGTATAAATATGGATATATTTAAGATTGGATCTGGTGAAGCAAACAATTATGAGCTTATAAAAAAAATTTATAAATTTAATAAAAAAACAATTGTTTCTACAGGCATGTGTAGTTTGACAGAAGTGAGAAAAATTAAAAATATTTTTTCAAAAAAAAAAAATCAACTTACAATTTTGCATTGCACCTCTTTATATCCTTGCAGCATAGAAGACTGCAATTTACTATCAATAAAGTTCATTAAAGATAAACTGAAAGTAAGAGTAGGTTTTTCAGATCACACTATTGGTATTGATGCATCTATTCATGCTGTTGCTTTAGGAGCAGAGGTAATTGAAAAGCATATAACTCTCAATAAAGATATGAAAGGTCCTGATCATAAAGCATCCTTAGAAGAAAAAGAATTTAAATTGATGGTTAAACGAATTAGAGTTTTGGAAAAGTTACTTGGTAATGAAAAAAAAGAACCAACCCTTCTGGAAAAAAAAAATATTAAATTAATTAGAAGAGGACTTGTTTATAATAAAAATTTTTTAAAAGGAGAAAAAATTAAAAAAAATGATATTGGAATCAAAAGACCAATGCTTGGTCTTGAGCCTGATCAAAAAAAAAAATTATAGGAAAAAAGCTTAATCAAGCAGTATTCATAGATCAACCAATACTATCAAAACATCTTAATTAATGCTTAAAATTCTTACTGTTACAGGTTCAAGATCTGAATATGATCTTTTATATCCATTATTAAAAAGATTGGAAGATCATAAGTTATTTGATTTAAATATATTGATTTGTGGCTCACACTTAAATGAAAATTTTGGCAATACTATTAATTATATAAAACGAGATAAGTTTAAAAATTTATTAAGATTAAAATCAATATTAAAAAATAATGATAATGATATTCAAATATTTAATTCCTATAATTATTTAAATAAATCAATTGCTAAAATATTAAAAAAAAAAAATATTGATATTTTATTAGTTTTAGGAGATAGATTTGAAGCTCATGCATCTTCAATAGCAGCATATTTTTTAAAAAAACCAATTATACATATTGGTGGAGGTGACACATCTTATGGGTCAATGGACGAATTTTTTAGAAACTCGATTTCTATTATGAGTAATTTACATTTTCCTAAAATTTTGAAACATAAACAAAAATTAATGAAACTTGGAGTAGATAAAAAAACTATTTGTGTAGCTGGCTCACTCTCTAATGAAAATCATATTTCAAATTTTAAAAATGATTTTATTATTAAAAAACCATTTGTACTCGCAACTTTTCACCCAGTAACAAATACTAAAAAAAAGGAAGATAATGATATTAGTAATTTATTAAAGGCTTTAGCTTCGTATAAAAAGCTGAATGTTATTTTCACAGCTAGCAATCATGATTCTGGTGGTAGTCACATAAACGATAAAATTATAAAGTATGTTAAAAAAAACAAGAATTTTATATTTGTACCTAATTTAGGAAGAAAACTTTACCATCAAGCAATGAATAATTGTGAATTTATGATCGGTAACTCCTCTAGTGGTGTTATAGAATCTATGATTTATAAAAAACCCTCTATAAATATTTTACCTAGACAACTTGGAAGAAAAGGAAATTCAAACATAATTAATTGCAAAAATGAATATGATGCTATTGTTGAGTCAATTAACAAAGCATTATCTAAAAATTTCAAAAATAAATGTCAAAACATGATAAATATTTTTTTAAATAGAAAAAAAATACCAAGCTTAATTATTATAAATCAAATAATCAAAAAATATGGGTAATATAATAATTATAGGCTCAGGTGGTCACGCAAAACATTTAAAATCTATAATTACAGATTTCAATAATAGTTTTGTATTTGATGGGTTTTTAGAAAGTAAAAATAATTTAAAAACAAAATATAATGATAAAAATGTTAAAAATAAAATAAAAAATAAAAATGTCCATTTTGTTAATGGATTAGGTAACTTTGCGTATTATTGGTATCCGAATGTATTTAAGAATTATACCAACAAAAAATTAAAATTTATCAAATTAATTCATAAAACATCAATCATTTCTAAAATTAGTAAAATTGGATATGGAACTACAATTATGGAAAATGCTTTAATAAAATCTAATTCTAAAATAGGAAAGTTTTGTTTGGTCAATAGCCAATCAACAATTTCTCATAACGTGACAGTCGGAAACTATTGTAATATTTCACTTGGTGCTAGAATTGGTGGTAATTGTAGTATTGGAAATAACACATTTATTGGGATGAATGCTGTTATCAGGCAAGGTTTAAAAATTGGATCAAATTCAATTATTGGTGCAGGTTCAGTGGTAATTAAAAATATTCCAAATAATGTTGTTGCCGCAGGAAACCCCACAATTATGATTAAAAAGAATTTATGATTTTAAATTCGAATAAAGACAAAGATTATTGGATTGGATTACTAGATAAATTTCCCAATACACTACAAGATATTTATTATCATCCAGAATATCTAAACTTGAATTGTTTAAAAAAAGACTCAGAAGGATATATGTTTGTAAATCAACACCAAAATAAAATTTGGGCATATCCTTTTATAAAAATAAAAGTTCCAAATTTTAATTTAGATTTTGAAAATAAAAATTATTATGATTTAGAAACAGCATATGGATATGGTGGGCCAATATCAAACTCAGAAGATCTTCAATTCATTAAACAAAGTAATACTGAATTTTTAAACTATATTGAAAAAAATAGTATATTAGCAGAATTTTATAGATTTCATCCTTTGTTTCAAAATTCCAATTTAGTTGATGAAAGTGTTGATATTATAGAAAATAGAAAAACATGTAGTATTAAATTTGACCAAATTGATGATCAAATCTCTTATTATTCTAGCAAAGTAAGAAACATGATTAATAGAACCAAAAAAAACAATATTCATTCATATATAAGCCTTGATAAAATTGATTTTTTAGATTTTCAAAAGATTTATTTGGATTTAATGTGGACAAAAAAAGCTGACAAAGAACTTTTTTTTACAGATAGCTATTTCAATCAGTTATATAAATTAATCCAAAAAAATGGATTTCTTTCAATTGTAAAAAATAATAAATCAGAAATCTTAGGTGCAGGGGTTTTTCTGTTTGGAAAAAAATTTTGTCACTATCATTTATCGGCAACTAACCGAAAATATAAATCTCCTGGTGTTAATAATTTATTAATTCATCAAGCAATAATTGAAGCAAAAAAAAAAAAACTTGAGTTACTTCATTTAGGAGGTGGTAACACAAATGTTGATGATGATAATTTATATTTATTTAAGAAATCAATGGCTAACTTAGAACACGTGTACCATGTGGGTAAAAGAATTAATAACCTTGAATTTTATGGGAAAGTCAAAACTGCTTGGGTTACAAAAAAAAATAACAAAAACCATAAAAATTTTTCTAGATTATTATGTTATCATAGTTAATATAAATTTTATTCATGAAAAATAAAACAATCATTATAGCTGAGATAGGTGTCAATCATAATGGATCAATTAAAATTGCAAAAAAAACAATAGAAGCTGCAAAAAAATCTGGTGCAGATTATGTCAAATTTCAAACATGGATCTCTGAAGAAGTTTTTTCAAAAAATACTCCAAAAGCTAAATATCAGATTAAAAAGAATAATAAAAAAGAAACAGCAATTGAATTAGCAAAAAAATTAGAATGGAGCATAGAAGAACATTATAAAATTTATCTATTTTGTAAAAAAATAAAAATTAAATATTCCACAACATTTCATGACATTAAATCTCTTAAATTTTTGAATAAGTTCAATTTAGATTTTATTAAAATTGGCTCAGGAGATATTAATAATTTTCCATATTTAAAAGAATGCTCTAAATTTAAGAAAAAAATATTATTATCAACTGGGGCATCTAAATTTACAGATATAATTAAATCATTAAATTATCTGGTGAAAAAAGGTGTAAAAAAAAAGAATATAACCATAATGCAGTGCAATTCTGCATATCCAACACCATTAAATGACATAAATCTTAACGTTTTGAAAATCTATAAAACAAAATTTAAAACAGGAATAGGTTTTTCAGACCACTCAAAAGAAATTTATACTCCTGTTGCTGCTGTTTCTCTAGGTGCAACTTATATTGAAAAGCATTTCACACTAAATAATAAAATGATTGGACCAGACCATAAAGCAAGCCTAAATCCAAAACAGTTCAAAGAAATGGTATTGCTTATTAGAAATACTGAACAGTTGTTGGGATCACCTAATAAGAATATTACAAATAGTGAAAGACTAAATAAAAAGATTATAAGAAAATCAATTTATGCAAGTAGAGATATAATAAAAGGTGAAAATTTTACAAATGATAATATTTCAATTAAACGTCCTGAAATAGGTTTAAAACCCTCTGAATTTGAAAAAATTTTAGGTAAAAGATCAGGCACGAATTATCTGAAGGATGATCCAATTAAAAGTTTTAACTATTAAATTTGTCAATTAAATGATCTATCTGAAAAAAGATAAAATTCAAAAATTTACATTAAATATAAATTCATCAATTAAAGAGGCTATAAAAAATTTACAAAAAACTAGAGCACAAATTTGTTTAATTGTTTGTAAAAAAGTATTGGTTGGAACATTAACTGATGGTGACATTAGAAGATCATTATTGAAAGGATTCAATCTAGGTAACAAAGTTATAAATATAATGAATAAAAAGCCAATTGTGACAAAAGAAAATTTTACAAGAAAAAAAACACTAGATTTAATGAAAATTAATCAAATTCTTCAGATACCAGTAGTTGATAAAAATGATAAATTAATAGGTGTATATTTTTTAAATAATTTTTTATTTGAAAAAAACTATAAGAACCCAGTTGTAGTTTTAGCTGGCGGCAAAGGTAAAAGAGTAATGCCGTATACAAAAAATATTCCAAAACCGATGTTAAATGTATATGGTAAACCAATTATAGAGCACATAATAAATAATTTAAAAAATCAAGGTTTTTCAAATATTTATATATCTGTTAATTATAAAAAAGAAAAAATTAAAAATTTTCTAAAAGATGGAAAAAATTTCGGGGTAAAAATTAAATACATTAATGAAACAAAAGAAATGGGTACGGCTGGTTGTTTATCATTAATAAATACATCAAAAGTTTTAACAAAAGAAATTATTATTTTAAATGGTGATATTATTTCATCATTAAGCATAAGTGATATGCTTGATTACCATAAAGAAAATAAAGCTTCAGCAACAATGGCATCTTTAGAATTTGAAATGACAAATCCGTATGGGGTAATTAAAGCAGATAATACAAAAATAGTTGGGTTTGAAGAAAAGCCAATTAATAAAACAAATATAAATGCTGGTATTTATATAGTAGATAAAAAATACCTTAAACATGTACCAAAAAAAAAATTTGATATCACAGATTTATTTTTAATTTTATTAAAGAAAAAAACTAATAGTATAATATATCCAATACATGAAAAATGGATAGAGATTGGAAATAAAGATATATATGAAAAAATTAATAAAAAATGATGAATTAAAAGCTTTAATTTTAGTTACTGCTCGAAAAAATTCAAAAAGGATTAAAAATAAAAATATTACAAAAATTAAGGGTAAAACAACCTTAATAGATTTAACTTTTGATTTTATAAAAAAAAATTTAGTTAAATATGACACAATGGTGTCTACTGATTCAAATATTATAAAAAATAAAGCAAAAAATTATAAATTTTTATCTCCATGGATTAGGCCAAAAAGACTATCTACAGATAAAGCAAAATCGATAAATGTTATAATTCATGCAATTAAATGGTATGAAAAAAATTTTAAAAAAATTGACTTTGTAATATTGCTACAACCAACATCTCCATTTAGAAGAATAAAAGACATTAATTCAGCAATAGATTTATACAAAAAAAAAAATACTAAAAATAAATTAATCTCAGTTGTATCGTGTAAAAAATCTGTTTTATTTCCACCTATTTTTAAAAAAAAAAGTGACGGTAGTATATTAAAAATTAAAGAGTCATTTATAACTCCCAATGGTTCATTTTATATTATTAATAGAGATAAGATTATTAATTATAAAAAAATTTATGGTTCAAATACTTTTGCAACTATAGTCAATGGTGATAAGTTTAATTTAGATATCAACGACTATTATGACTTAAAAAAAGTAAAAAAGTATTATAATTAATTTTATAATTTGTATTAAATTAAACAGATGAAAAAAAAAAAAATTTATTTTATTACAGATTATACTTTTGATAATAGAGATTTTTTTCGTTATCAAATTCCGTTATTAGCAAAAGAATTTAAAGTAAAAATTATTTCTATTTCTGATTTTGTTTATCCAAATCTCAAATTAAAAAAAAAAAATTTTAACAGAAAGGTAAAATTTTTTAGCAATCTTCAATTCTTTGAACACATGCAAAAAAACTTTGAAAATATTATTGTGGTAGATCTAATGACAGTAACATTTAAAACTCAGTATATAAGATTTTTATTAAAAATGAATAATATTAAATATGTCAAAATATATATGACCCAATTTCCCTCACCCAATGATCTAAAAAGAAATATTATTCAAAAAATATACTTTAAATTATTCATCTTTAAAGGTAAGGAAAAAGTTTTTTTATTAATTAAAAATAAGATTGTATATTTTTTTAATTTTTATTTAAAACCAGACTTAGTAATTTCAGGAGGTGAATATTTAAATAAATATTTTATTAAAAAAAATATTAATAATGTAAATTTTATTTCTTATGATTATCATTTAGCAAAAGGAAAAAAAAAAAATCTTATAAAAAAAAATTATGTGGTATTTGTAGATAGTGGTATTTTGGGTAATCGTGATTATGAACTGTATAAAGTTACCAATTTTAAAAATAAAGAATCTTATGAAAAAAAATTAAATTTATTTTTTAAAAATATTGAAAAAACTTACGATTTAAAAGTTGTTATTGCTGCACATCCTAAGTCTGATAAAAATGTTATAAAAAAAGCATTTAAAGATTATAAAATTGTATTTAATAAAACCGTCGATTTAATAAAATATAGTAAATTTATTATGATACATACAAGTACAGCAATTTCCTCCGCTATTATTTTTAAAAAACCAGTTTTTTTACTAAGTATGGATGAGTTTAACAATAGTTGGATTTTAAAAGAAATTGAATATTTTTCTAAGATCTTAAAACTTAAAATTATTGATATTGATCATCATAGAAATTTTTCCAAATTAAAATTTAATTTTGATAAAATGAGCTATGCTAATTACGAGAATAATTATCTTAAAAGTTCTTACGTTAAATATAGCAATTTTGGTAATAAAATATTAAAAACATTTTGTGAATTATAAAAAAATTAATTTATTAGATTGCACTCTTCGTGATGGTGGTTATTACAACAACTGGAATTTCAAACATAATTTAATTAAAGAATATTTAATTTTAATGTCTAAGCTGCAAATTAAGTATATTGAATTTGGCTTTATTTCTTTTACATCAAAATTGAATAATACTGGAAATATTAACCGTACTTTATTAAAAAAACTTAATTTTCCAAAAAATTTGCATATTGGCGTAATGATTAATACGAAAGAGTTATTCAATAAAAGTAAAAAAGCTGATCAAAAAAAAATTAATATATTATTCAAAAAAAAACTTTCCAATAAAATTAGCTTTATTAGGTTTGCATGTAATGTTGACGAACTAAATGAGCTTTGTTTAATATTAAATGATAAAAGATTTAATAAATTTAAAATATTTATTAATTTAATGCAAGCTTCTGAAATCAAAAATAAAGACTTAATTAAAATTATAAAACTTATAAAAATAAATAAAATTCAATATTTTTATTTAGCTGATAGTTTTGGTTCTTTTACCAATAGAAATATTAAAAAAATTTACTCCCTTGTGATAAAAAATTATAATAAAAATATAGGCTTTCATGCTCATGACAACCTGGGTTTAGCTTATTCAAATACAATAACTTTACTAAAAAAAGGAGTCAATTTTTTTGACTGCACATTGATGGGTATGGGTAGAGGAGCTGGTAATTTAAAAACTGAGGAAATATATAATTATTTATATAGTGAAAAAAATTTAGACTTAATTAAAAAATTTAATAAAAAATATTTTTTACCACTTAAAAAAAAATATAATTGGGGAAAAAATATCTACTTTAGGTATGCTGGAATAAATAAAATTCATCCTACATATGTTCAGGAAATAATAACTAACGAAAAATATAAAAAAAAAGATTATTTAAAAATTTTACAATATTTAAAAGAAAATGATACAAAAAAATATGACCCATTTAATTTATATAACTTTAATCATTTTAATAATGATAATAAATTTTCATTAATCAATATTACAAAATATTTTAAGAACAAAAATATAATTGTACTTGGGCCTTCAAAAATTAATCCTAATATTAAATCCAGGATTTCTAAATTATTAATGAAAAATAACCACATATGTGTCGCTTTAAACAGTTCAAATATAATTGGAGAAAAATTAATTAGTTATAGAGTTTTAAGTCATCCTCAAAGAATTTTATCAGATATGAACTATTTTATTAAAAACAAAACTAACAAAATAATTCCTCTAGCACTTTTAAAAAATAAGATTGTTCAAAAATTATCCAAAAATAGTAAAATTTTGAATTATGGTTTGTATGTTAAGAAAAATGTTAAACACTATGTTGCAAACAATACTTTTTGTACCTTGGAAAAACCTTTGGCTATTCTTTATATTCTTTCAATTCTAGAAATATCAAAAATAGAAAAATTGCTTTTAGTGGGTTTTAAGGGTTTTGAGAATGATAATCCGTTCCAAGATAACACTCAAGAATATTTAAGATTATTTAAACAAAGAAATTCTAAAACTATTATAAAAATTATTGGACCATCTAAATACAAACTATAACTAAATGAAATCTGTTATAATAATACCAGCAAGATATGGCTCTTCTAGATATAAAGGTAAGCCTTTAATCTTAATAAATAAAGTGCCACTAGTTATTAGGGTGGTAAGAAAATGTATTAAAGCTTTTAATAGAAATGATGTTTTTGTTGCAACCGATAATGTCGTTATTGCTAATACTGTAAAAAATTATGGTTATAATTATATTATGACTTCAAAAAATAATTTAACAGGAACAGATAGAGTTGCGGAAGCTTCAAAACAAGTAAATGCAGATATTATAATAAATGTTCAGGGCGATGAACCATTAATTAAACCAGAAGATATAAAAAAAGTTCTTAGATACAAAGAAAAATATCAAAACCATATTATTTGCGCATATTGTCAACTAAAAGATGATGAAAATCCCAATAGAAGAAGTATACCTAAAGTTGTATTTAATGAAATAAATGAATTAATTTATATTTCACGAAATAAGATCCCAGTTTCAAAAAAAATTGATGAGAAAATAAAATATTTTAAACAGGTATGCATTTATGCTTACACAAAAAAAGAATTAAATAGTTTTAAAAATTTTACAAGAAAATCTAAATTAGAAAAAATAGAAGATATTGAATTATTAAGATTCTTTGAGGTAAACAAAAAAATTAAAATGGTAAAAGTTTCAAACTCTTCCGTAGCTGTAGATGAACCTTCGGATAAAAAAAAAGTAGAAAAAATTTTAAATGAAAAAAAAAATCAATAAGATTCTAGTGACAGGTGCTGCAGGTTTTATAGGTCATAAAATTTGTATTGAATTGATTAAAAAAAAATTTAAAGTAATAGCGGTAGATGATTTATCCTCTGGTCAAAAATGTAATATTTTAAGAGATATAAAATTTTTAAAATTAGATCTGAGTATTGAAAAGAATATAAAAAAAATTCCTAGGTGTGATTACGTATTTCATTTAGCAGGTCAATCTTCTGGGGATAGAAGTTTTGATAGTCCATCTAATGACTTAAAAAAAAATACCTTAACTACAATAAATTTAATTAATTACAGCATAAAAAATAATTGTAAGAAGATCATTTTTGCAAGCTCAATGTCAGTATACGGAAATAATACTAGTCTTAGTGTAAAAGAAAATGATAAAACAGCTCCTATTTCTTGTTATGGAGTCAGCAAACTTGCCTCAGAAAATTATTTAAAGATTTATAGTAAAAAAATAAATTACGTAATTTTTAGGATGTTTAATGTTTATGGACCAGGCCAAAACCTAAAAGATTTAGGGCAGGGAATGGTTAGTATTTATGTTTCTCAGTACCTTAAAAGTGGAAAAATTAAAGTTAAAGGTTCATTTAATAGAATTAGAGACTTTATTTATATTGATGATGTTGTTGAAATTTGGATTAATTCTTTAAATAATAAAATTATTAATCAAACTTTCAATTTGGGAACTGGTATAAGTACAAAAATATCTAAACTATTAAGATTTATTACAATTTCTAAAAATATCAAAAAATTTTCTTCTACAAGAGGAGATCAAAATAGAATTATAAGTAACGCTAAAAAGTTGAAATTATTCTTTAACAAAAAAAATTTTATTAATATTGAGAATGGAATTCGAAAATTTATAGAATATGAAAAAAGTAAATAAATTTATTTTTGAAATAGAAAACCAACAACTAAAAATTTTAAAAAAAGTAAAACAATTTATAAATTATCAAAAAAAAAATAAAATAGACACAAGTCTAAGTAATTTTGGTTTCTTTTCAACTTATGGTCACTCACCAGGAAAATTCCTATTAGAATTTTGGTTAAAAAAAATTAATATTTTTGAATTGGTAAATAAACTTACTAAAGCTGTTTTTTCTATTAGCTCTTTACATAATTATCAAATACTTAATTTCAAAAATCAAAATTTTGTGAATCTTTTTATAAGCTGGGGTAAGTTAGAAAATTTTTCAAACGGTACCTATATTGATAATTTTTTAAACTATAATTCAAAAAATTTAAAAAATTCACTTATATTCGTTATTAGTTTAGATAATAAATTTCCAAACAAAATACCATCCAATGTAATTATTTTCTTAAAAAAAGATAATTCAAGAAGTTTTAGTTATTTATTGAAAAGTTTCTGTATATTTCTAAAAAAAAACTTATTTAATTTAAATAGATTTATATACTATTTTTCATATAACCCTATTTATTCAAAAATTATTTTTGATAATATAAAGTTGATAATTAATAATCAAAAGATAAAAAAAATAATTTTACCCTATGAAGGACAAACTTCACAAAATTTCATGATTCAGGAAATAAAAAAAATTAATTCAAATTGTATTACAATTGGTATTACACATGCAATGATACCCGCCCTCCCTTTAAATTTTATTCATAGAGAAGGTAGTCCCGATAAAATTTATTTAACAGGACAGGATCAAAAAAATTTATTTGTAAGAAGACTTGGTTGGAAAAAAGATCAAATTTTTTTGATACCTTCTTTAAGGTTAAAAAAAAAAAAAATTATCTCTAATAAAAATATAATTTTTTTACCTTTAAAAATAGAAAAGCCAAGAGAAATTTTAAATATTATGCATAACTATTTAATTAATTTTAAACATGATCATAAAACATTAGTTATAAGAAATCACCCTCAATCACAAAAAATTAAAAATAATATTATAGTTTTTAATAATTTAAATAAAATAATTTTAAAACTTAAGCTACAAACAAATTTAAATAAAAAAAATGTTTTTTTTTATATTGGATCTACATCAGCATTTATAGAGAACTTGGAAAAGGGAATTGATGCAATACATATAAGCTCGAATCCAGTATTAGAGTGCTATTCAAATAGATTATGGCCAAATATAGATTTATTATCAAAAAGTACCAATATATTTGAATATAAGTTAAACAAAAAAAAAAGGTTAATTTTACTATCTGCTAAAAATTATAGCTTATTAAATACAAACATTTTATAAACCCCGTTATGCAAAATTTTTCTAATATTTATAAAAATAAAAAAGTTTTAATTACAGGACATACGGGATTTAAAGGATCTTGGTTAACACTTTGGTTAAATATGCTTGGAGCAAATATATTGGGATACTCAATTGATACACCTACTAACCCTTCTATGTTTAAATCAATTAATATCAAAAAAAAGATAATCGATATTAAAGGTGATGTACGAAACTTTAAAAAATTAGATTTAGTAATTAAGAAATTTAAACCTGAAATTATTTTCCATTTAGCAGCACAACCAATAGTAACAGAGTCATATAAAAATCCTCAAGAAACTTTTACAACAAATATTTTAGGTACATTAAATGTATTAGAATGTGTTAGACAGAATTCATTTTTAAAAGCGTGTGTTATAGTAACGAGTGATAAATGTTATAGAAATAGAGAATTGCACAGAGGCTATAAAGAAAATGACCAGTTAGCAGGTGTAGATCCATATAGTGCATCAAAAAGCTCAGCTGAAATTATATCTCACTCATATTTTAATAGTTTTTTTACAAAAAAAAATGTAGCTACAGCTAGAGCAGGCAATGTTATTGGTGGGGGTGATTGGTCATCAGAAAGAGTTGTACCTGATTATTTTCGTGCATTACAAAATAAAAGAAAGTTGAAAATAAGAAACCCAAATTCTACAAGGCCTTGGCAACATGTATTGGAACCTTTGGGAGGCTATCTTTTGTTAGGTAAGTTTTTAATTGATAATAAAAGACATGTCTCTAATAACTCTTATAATTTTGGCCCTGGAAATAATATAAAAAATAAAACAGTACTTGATTTGGTAAAAAGTTTGAATAAAGCAGAATTTTACAAAATAATTAAAAAAAAAAATAATATGTATGAGTCTAAACTTCTACAGTTAAATTGTATTAAAGCTGCTAAGGATCTTAATTGGCGGCCTGTTTTAGACTTCCAAGAAACGATAAATTTTACAAAATTATGGTATGAAAATTTTATCAATAAATCTAATATGTACGATTTTTCAAAAGAACAAATTTTAGAATATTCAAAAATAGCTACTTATAAAAAAATGAGATGGCTTAAGTAAAATGGCACTCAAATATAAAAAAATAATTAAAACAAAAAATGGAGATGTGTTAAGATTTTTAAGAAAAAAAGAACTTAAAAAATTTAATGAAATTTACTTTTCAGAAATTTTACCAAAAAGTATAAAAGCTTGGAAAAAAAATACAAATATGGAACAAAATATAATTGTACCATGTGGAAATATCAAATTAGCATTAATAAAAGACCTAGATAATAAAAAAATAAAAATTATTTTTTTGGGTAAAAATTATGATTATGGCATTTATAAAATTCCTAAAAATATATGGTATGGATTTAAATGTATTGGAAAAGAAAAGGCATTAATAATTAATTGTATTTCTAAAATACATAAAGAAAAAAATAATCGTAAATTGGAATATAAATCATATCCAATTAAATGGTAATATAATGAAAGTTGTAATATTAGCTGGAGGAAAAGGATCAAGATTATCTGAATATACAAGTAAAATACCAAAACCAATGGTCAAAATTGGAAATAAGCCAATGATCGTACATATAATAAATAGCTTTATACGATATGGGCATAAAGACTTTATTATAGCAGGAGGGTACAAGTCGCATTTTATTAAAGAGTATTTCGAAAAAAATAATAATAAAATTAAAAATGCTCGAATAAGAGTTATTAAAACAGGTTTGAATACCCTCACAGCATTAAGAATTAAAAAATTAGAGAAATATATTAAAAATGAAACATTTATGCTAACTTATGGAGATGGAATATCTAATGTTAATTTAAAAAAACTTATAAATTTTCATAAAAAAAATAAAAAAACAGTGACAATGACTGCTGTGCACCCGCCAGCAAGATTTGGAGAACTTCAGTTTAACAATGAAAGAATTATAAAATTTGAAGAAAAACCACAATTACAAAAAGGTTGGATTAATGGGGGGTATTTTGTTCTAAACTCAAATATTTTTGAATTATTAGATAGAAAAAATATAATGTTTGAAAGAGAACCAATATCTAAACTAGTTAAATCAAAACAAATATGTGCATTTCCACACAAAGACTTTTGGGCTTGTGTCGACACAAAGAGAGATAAAGAACTTTTAGATGATTTAATAGCAAATGAAAAATTTGAATGGTTGAGAAATTAAGATCAAATGAGAATACTAATTTTAGGAGGATCAGGATATCTAGGTTTTGCTTTAGCTAATTATTTATCAGATTTTTTTAAAGTAACTTTGTGTACTAGATCTATAACAAGAGTAAAAAGTCTTCAAAAAAAATGTCTTATAATTAAAAGTAATTATCTTAATTTAAAAGAGCTAAAAAAAACAATTAAAGGACATGATGTTGTTATACATTGTGTAGGAATGAGTAGTGCACAATTATTAAAAAATAATAGTGGCCTCGAGCTTAAAAAAAAAATAACTCAAAATATAGTAATGGCATGCAACTACCATAATGTTAAGAAGCTAATTTATTTTTCAACAATTCAAGTATATCAGGATTATGAAAACCTGAAAATTATTAATGAAAAGTCAAAGATTGATAATAAAGCTAAAATTTATTCTAAGTCACATGTTGAGGCGGAGAAGATAATTATAAGTAAAGATAATAAAACAAATTATCTTATAATAAGATTGACAAGCATTTTCGGGTTCAACGTCTTGCAAAATATAGGTGAGCAATCCAATACTATAGTAAATAACTTATGTAAAACATTAGTATTACAAAAAAAAATAAAAATTAAAAATCCTAACATAGTCAGAAATTTTTTACCCATGTCAATTTTTTTAAAAAATATAAAAAAAATTATTAATAAAAATCAAAAATATAATATTGTAAATATGGGTTACAAAACGTTATCATTATTTGACTTATCATTATTGATCTCTAAATGTTACACAAAAATTACAAAAAAAAAAATTAAATATTATTTTTTGAATAAAAATAAAAAAAAAAAAAACTTTTTTAAGTATAAAAGTTTATTCATAAAAAATGCATATAAAAAAATGATATTTACATCTGAAATAAAAGATATGATTAATATATATAAAGATAAATATGATAAAGGGATTTAAATTCAAAAATGTAATATAGATATTAGAATTTATAAAAGAGAAAATTATATAAGAGTATAATTAATAATTTATAAAGATTAAATGATGTTTCATCAGAGAACTATTAAATTGATTCTATGCAAAAATTAGTTAGCGTAATAATTAATTGTCATAATTCAGAAAAATATTTAGAGGAGACTCTAAAAAGTGTTGTTACTCAAACATATAAAAAATGGGAATTGATATTTTATGATAATAAATCAACAGATAATAGTTTTAAAATTTTTAAAAGTTTTAAAGAAAAAAGATTTAGATATTTTAAGTCAAAAAGATTTAAGAAATTAGGTGAGGCTAGAAAAGATGCTTTATTAAAAGCAAGAGGTGACTATATAGCATTTTTAGATGCAGATGATATTTGGAAAAAAAATAAATTAAAAATCCAATTAAATTATTTTAATGATGAGAATATTGGTTTTACAATATCTAATTCAGTTTTTTTTAATAAAAATAATGAAAAAAATTTTTATCCAGATAAAAAAAAATTTAATAAAAGTGTATTTTATGATCTTATTGAAAATTATTTTATTAGTTTTGATACTGTTATTATTAAAACTTCAAAATTAAATGAATTAAATAAAAAATTGGACAAAAAATTTAATATAATTCATGATTTGGATTTGATTATTAGATTAAGTAAAATTTGTGAAATGAATTATGTGCCACAAACATTATCAAAATGGAGGATGAGAAAAGATAGCTTAAGCTACAATAGCTTTAAAAATATAATTAAAGAAAAAAAAAAATTTATTACAAGTTTATCACGTTTATTGAAAAGTGATAAAAAATTTTTAATGAGTAGAAAGTTATTTTTAGATACTTTATATAGACAAGAAATTTTACATTTAATTTCACAAAAAAAATATATGAAGATAGCTAAGATAGCAAAAAAATTAAAATTAAATATTAAAAATTTATTATTAGTGATTATTATATTTTTACCATTTAAAAAATATATTTTTGATAAGTTTTTTAACCTAAAATATTAAAATAATGAAGTTTTACTTTTCACATGGAAGAACAGCTTTAAAATATGGATTAAAATATTTAGACTTTAAAAAAAATGACAAATTAATGATGCCAAATTATCTTTGTGATGTTTTATTAGATCCCCTTAAAGATTTGGGTATAGAGCCAACATATTATGAAATTAATGATGATTTTACAGTAAACTTTAAAAGTTTAAAAAAAAATTTTGATAATAAAATTAAGGGAATTATGTTTATCAATTTTTTTGGTTTTGAAGAAAATAAAATAAAATATTATGAATTTTGTAAGAAAAAAAATTTATTTATTATTGAAGATAACTGTCATTTATTAAAAAAAAATTTTAGCCGAAATAATAAAATTGCAGATTTAGCTTTTTATTCATCAAGAAAATTTATAAAAAAATCTTATTCAGGGGGAATTTTAGAAATATTAAATAAAAAAAAGAATTTAAATTTTTTAATAAAAAAATTAAATAAATACCCAGTTAGCCTTTTGAGTGTACTTAATACTTTTTTAGAAAATAATTTTTTTTTTATTAAAAGAATAATAAAATTTAATTTTTTTAAAATGCCAGATTACAATAAAATTAATGGAATTAATATTGATAAGATTAATGAAGATTTTAGAATTGATGATAAATCTTATCTTGAATTAAAAAAATTTGATTTTGATAAATTGCATTTGAAGAGATCAAATAATTATAAAACTTGGAAAAAATTTTGTACACTTAACTCAATACAAATAATTAATAGGAAAATTCAAAAAAAAACAATACCCTGGCTACTTCCTGCCTATATAACTGATAAGAACCTGAAGAAAAAATTATTTAAATATGGTTGGAAAGAAGGTTTCAATATAATCTCTTGGCCCAATCTCCCTAAAAGTTTAATAAATAAAAAAACTGCCAAAAAATGGAATAATTTAATTTGTTTTAATACTGATAAAGCCCCGGTAAGTTTGAAAACCCTTAAATTTTAATATGAGTCAATCATTAATCAAAAATATAACTATTCAAGTTTTTAATGACTTTACAAAAGAGCTAGAAGAGCATTGGGTAGAATTTGAAAAAACATCAAATCATTATTTTTTTCAATCATTTATTTGGCAAAAAACATGGTATCAAAAACAAAAAAAATACCAAAAAAAAGTTATAAATTATTCGATTATTGTTAAAAGCTTTAATAAAATAGTTATGATTATCCCATTAAATATTGATTACTCTTATGGAGTCAAAAAACTATGTTGGTCTGGTTTTCCGTTTTCTGACTATAACGCACCCTTAATAAAAAAAGACTATGATATTAAACAAGAATTATTTTTGATTATATGGGAAAAAATCATTAACTGTAATAAGGATTTTGACTGCATATGTTTCGATAATATGCCAGAAAAAATATCAAATTTTTATAATCCATTCTTTAAGTTTCTAAAAAAAAAAATTAATAACTATTCTTATGGTATTAAATTTAATGAAATATTTAAAATCAAAAAAAAAGAACTTGCTAATATTAAATATCAAACTAACAGATTAAAAAATTTGGGAAAATTAGATTTTAAAACTGCGATGACAAACGAAGATTCTTTGAAAATTTTAAATTTTATAATTTCTAATAAGTCCAAGCAATATGATAGAACAAATGCATGGAATTTATTTAAGTTAAATATTCATAGAGAATTATTTGAGTCAAGCAATTCAAATATGAACGAAAATATTGATTTAAGCTATCTTGTGTTAGATGATCATATTATAGCCGCACAATATGGATATAAATATAATAAAAGATATTATTATTTATTTCCCACATACAAGTATGAATACAGAAAATTTTCACCAGGTAAAATTTTACTCCAAAAAATGATAGAAAAAAGAAAGTTAGAATTATTTGATTTTTTTGATTTAACAATTGGATCAGAAAATTATAAAGAAAAATTTTCTAATTATAAAATGGCCTCAGCTTTTTTTCTTCAATCAAAAAATTTAAAAGGTCTGGTTTATATTTTTTTCTTAAAGATAAAATATTTGATAAAATTAAAAATTAAAAATTAATAATGATAAATCATAAATCAATTAAAAATTTAGAAAAAATAATCTTAAATTTCATTGATTTTTTTAAATTTTTACAAAATAAAAATAATTTAAGAATTCTTGTTTTTCATAATATAGAAAAAAATGATTATAAAATATTTTATGATTATCTTTTATCCTTAAAAAAAGAGTGGACTTTTATTACACCAAATCAACTTGAAAATCACCTGAACAATAAAAAAAAAATTAAAGGAAAAAAACTATTAATCACTTTTGATGATGGATTCAAATCTAATTTTAATGTAGAGAAAGAAATTCTAAACAAACTTAAAATTAAATGTATTTTTTTTATTCCAACTGAATTTATCAAATTAAGATCGCTTAAAAAATCCAAAATGTTTATAGGTAAGAATATCTTAGATAATTATAATTCAAAAAAAAATAATCATAGGAACATGACTTCTAGTAATCTTAAGTCATTATTAGATAAAGGTCACACAATTGGCAGTCATACTAAAACACATGCAAATCTTGGATCAATTATTGATAATAATAATTTAAAAGATGAAATTATAAATAGTGCCAAGTATTTAGAAAAAATATTAAATACTAAAATTAAACATTTTGCATTTACATATGGAAATTATGACAGTATGAGCTACCAATCACTTAAATTGGCTTTGCCTCAATATGATTTTATTTATTCTTGCTTAAGGGGAAATAATTATAAAGTAGGAAAAAATGAGATTATTAAAAGAGATGCAATTTATTTAGATAAAGGTAGCAATCTATCAACTATTTTTTTATCAGGCTTTTTTGATTTTAAGTACTTTTTTCATACCTTTATTATTAATAAACTAATTAAAAAAATTAACAAATAGTCACTTGATCACTTAATTCTCATGCTATTGTTAATAATATATTATAAAAATATATAGATGAGTATAAATGAATTCAAAAATAATTTATCAGTTTTAATTTTATGTGGTGGTAAAGGTCTAAGACTGAGACCACTAACAAAAAACCTTCCAAAACCATTAATAAAAATTAATAAAAAAACTATTTTAGAAAACATAATTCATTATTTTATAAGATATAAGGTAAATAATTTTATTATTGCAAGTGGATATAAAAATCAGCTTATAAATAAATTTATAAAAAAAAAATTTCAACGAAATAATATTAAAATTGTTTATACAGGTCTTAATTCAGATATAATCACAAGATTGAAAAAATCATCTGAATATTCTAAAAATTATTTTTTAATTTGCTATGGAGATACAATGGTTGATATCAACTTAAATAAATATATAAAATTTTATCAATCAAATAATGAAAAAATAACTATGGCCTCTTATCAATTAAAATCAAATTTTGGAATTTTAAATATTGGAAATAATAACAATGTGTTAAACTTTAAAGAGAAACCAATATTAGATATCTGGTTTAATGTTGGATATTTTATATTTTCAAAAGACAAATTTAGATATTTTGAAAAATTTAAAAAATTCAGAAACTTGTTAGGATTTTTAGCTAGAAATAGATTGATGAAAACATATAAACATAAAGGAAATCATATTACTGTTAACACGGTACAAGAACTTGAAGAAGCAAAACAACAGATTAAAAAATTTAATTAAGATGACCAAAGATAAATTTTGGAAAAATAAAAATGTTTTAATAACTGGTGTAGCTGGTTTTGTAGGATCTAATCTTGCAAAGGATTTAATTAATAATGGAGCAAATGTTATTGGACTTACCAAAAATAAAAAAATTGACAGTTTGTTGTTTTATGAAAAAATTGACAAAAAAATAGATTTAATATTTGGAGACATTACAGACAAAGAGTTATTAAAAAGTATTTTTTTAAAATTTAATATAGAAATATGCTTTCACTTAGCTGCACAAGTAGAAGTTGGTTCTGCTAGAAAATATCCTTTCTTAACTTGGGAAACAAATGTACGTGGCACATACACACTTTTAGAGACGATAAGAGAAAATAAAAAAAAAATTAAATCAATCATAGTAGCCTCAACAGACAAAGCATATGGTGAATATCCAATAAAAAAATTACCATATAAAGAGGAATATGAACTTAAAGCTAAATTTCCATACGATACATCTAAGGCTTGTGCAGATATGATTGCTAAATCTTATTCTACTAAATTATTTAAGTTACCTATAGTAATAACTAGATTTGCAAATATTTATGGGCCTGGGCAACTTAATTTCACTGCATTAATACCTGATGCTATCTCATCTTGTTTGTTAAATAAAAAGTTTATTATGAGAGGTGATGGTCAGTCCATAAGAGATTTTGTCTATATAGATGATATTATTGAATTATATAAATTATTATCAAAAAATCTATATTCAAATCCTAAAAAATTTTCAGGGCAAGTGTTTAATGCAGGCACAAATATTCAGCATAAAATAAAAGATATATTAGAAAAAATATTCTTATATGCAAAAAAAAAAAAAGAACTTGATAAAATTTTTAGGAGGATGCATAAAAATGAAACAAAAGGAGAAATCTCTGTTCAATTTATGGATTATGAAAAATTACATCATTATTTAGGATGGAAACCAAAATATATATTAATTAACACACTTCCTAAACTATTTAGATGGTACAAAAAATATTTTAAAAATAAAAAATAATATGACCTTAGGAATAGACATGATAGGAACACCCTTAGGTAGTGGTACAAGAACATATAATTTAAATTTTTGTGAATATGTTAATACTCAAAAATTAGATGAGAAGATTTATATTTTTATTACAAAAGATTATCTAAAAAGTATTAATTCAAATTTTAATCCAAAAATTATTTATATAATAAAATCAACAATTTTAACTAATATTTTTTTTAGAATATTGTGGATGCAATTTATTTTACCTTTTGAGTTAAAAAAATTAAAAATACATAAACTATATGCTCCAATGAATATTGGTCCTATTTTTTTAAGATTATTTAAAATAAAATTTGTTTTAGGTCTCCAATCTAATCTACCCTGGGTTTACTTTTCAAAAATGCCTGGAAATTTTTTTAGAAATATTTTCACAAAGTTTTTAATGGAAATTTCAATATCAGCCTGTGATACTTTGATAGTAGCTTCTGAATTTGCAAAAAATGAAATAATAGATTTACTTAAAATAAAAAAAGATAAGGTATTTGTGGTATATCTTGGAATTGATAAAAAATTTTTAAATTTAGATGATAATGAAAATTACATAAATAATTTTGAATATAAAAATTATATTCTTTCTGTTTTATCATGTGTAAAATATCATAATATACTAAATTTATTGGAAGCTTTTAGGATATTAAAGGATGAAAAAAATATAAATTTAAAGTTTGTTTTTGTGCTTCAAATATTAGATAAAAAATATTTTTCTATAATAAATAATTTTATTTTAAATAATTTTGAAAATAATGAAATTATATTTTTACACAACTTGGACAGTAAATACTTAGTTAATCTTTATCGAAAAGCTAATTTTTATATCTTCTCTTCTTATTGTGAGGTGTTTGGACTAACTTCGCTTGAAGCCATGTCTCAAGGATGTCCTGTCTTAATATCAAATAAATCAGCACTTCTTGAAGTTAATGGAGACGCTGTAGAGTATTTTGATCCAGATAATAAATATGAAATTAAAAATGTAATGAATAAAATTTTATATGATGGCGAATTAAGAAAAAATAATATTAAAAAAGCTAATAACCATTTCAAAAAATTTAATTGGGATAAAACTGTTAGCGAGACAGTAAAAATTATAGCTAATTAAGTCTTTTTTTCATTATCTTTTATAATTTGCTTTATTTGATTATAAAAATTTGATTAGAAAAAATATATAAGAAATAGTTAAAATTTTATGTTTTTAAATTTTTTTGTTATAATAAAATTATTCATAAAAACTGCATCCATATCAGTTCTAAGAATACAATTTAGAGCTTCTTCTGGTTTCATTACAATTGGCTCGTTTTCATTAAAAGAAGTATTTAGTAATATTGGCACACCAGTTAGTTTATAAAAAAATTTTAACAAATTATTAAATCTTAAATTAGTTTCTTTCGTAACTGTTTGTAGCCTTGCCGTATTATCAATATGTGTAACCGCAGGTATAATTATTTGCTTATTTTTCTTTACTGTAGCTAAAGATGACATATATGGGTTATTAAAATCAGACTCAAACCAATCATCCTGAAATTCTTTTAAAACAGATGGAGCAAATGGTCTAAATGACTCTCTTCTCTTAATTTTCATGTTTATTATTTTTTTCATTTGTGAGTTTCTGGGATCTGCCAAGATAGATCTATTGCCTAGTGCACGAGGACCAAATTCCATTTCTCCTTGAAACCAGCCAACTACATTACCATCAGAAATAAATGTTGCAGTTTTATGAAGAAATTCGTCGTCATCATTTATAAAGTTATAAACAAGTTTGTTTTTATAGGTATCACTATCAAGAACTTCTTTAATATATTTATTTTTAAAACTTTTTCCTAGATAGGGAGTTTTTATATTTGTTAGTTTATTGTTAAGTTTGTTGGCCACAACAAAAGCTGATCCTAAAGCACCACCATTATCACCTGGTGCAAATGGTATGTAGATTTTATTGAAATCATTTTTACTATTAGTAAGGAGTCTATTTGCAGAAGAATTCAAGGCACAACCACCAGCATAAACCAAGTTTTTAGAAAAATTATTATTTATCAAATTATTCAATATTTTTTCAAAGAAAAATTCATAAACTTTCTGAACTGAAGATGCAAAATCTTTAGTAAATTTTTCTTTATTTGGATGCTGATTTATTTCGTCTTTAAATAGGATTAACAATTCATCATTATATATTTGACCTATGACTAAATTTTCATTTGAAATATATTGAAAGTCATACCTATGATGATTAAAATATTTTAAATTCAGTTCAAATATTCCATCCTTACGATTTTTAAATAAATTACCTAGAATCTTGTCAAAATATATGGGCACACCATAAGCGGCTAATCCCATTATTTTATATTCATCACCATAATTTTTAAAACCTAAAAATTGGGTCATTCCATGATAAAAAATTCCTAATGAATTTGGGAAAAAAATTTTTTTTTTAATATCAATCTTATTGTTTTTACACTCAGCTAAAGCAAATGTAACAAAATCACCAGAACCATCTATTGAAAGACCAAAAGCATCTTTAAATTCAGAAGGGTAAAATGCAGATGCTATATGTGCTAAGTGGTGCTCAACATAATGAAATTTTACATCTTTATTTAATTTAAAATTCTTAAATAAAAAACTTTTAATATTAATTTTTTTTTTAAATCTATTAATGGTGCTATTTTTTTTAAAATTAAAATTTTTTAAAAGAAACAAAAATTTTGGAACAATATTATTTAAAGGCCGAGTATTGAAAGCAATATCTGTTATTTCATTGGCTTTTAAATTAGCTATATTCAAGCATTCTTTTATTGATTCTATAGGATTTCCAGAAAAATGTTTTATTCTATTAATTCTTTCTTCTTCTATGGCAGCAATAATTTTACCGTCAATTAATATACAAGCTGATGAGTCTTCATGATTTGTATTAATACCAAGAATAACTCGTGGTTTATTCATATTATAGTTTAAAGTTTTTTTGTTTTAATTTTATAGAAGCTTTAACATCATTAAAGTTTATTCCAACAAATTTATCTTTATAAAACTTTATTTGATTTTTATTTTTTTTTTCAATAATAATCTTCATGTTATTTGATAAACATTCTAAAATAAAAAAACTATAAGGGTTTTCACCAGATGCTATAGTATATTTTGAAATAGCTTGTAGCTTACATACTTTTGTACTATTTATTATCCCATAGTTTTTAACTGAAGGAATATTAAGTTTATCACCAATTATACTTATTTTAAATTTAAATTTAATAAGTTGTCTAATAAAGGTTATAGGAAAAAAACTTTCTTTGTTTTTATGCTTTCTATAATAAATTAAAAAATCTATTTTTTTTTTTATTATTTTTTTTTTTACAAAATCGTTAAACATAAAATTAAATTTACTTTTTTTTATTGTTTTGTTTGAGAGATATTTTTTCAATAAGTCTGTAGAAAAAATCAGGTATGGAGATCTTATATTTATAAAAAATTCACTAATTTTATATAAGATAGGAAATAAATATTTTCTTACTAGATAATTTAATAAATTGCTCTTATTAAAGAAAGCTCCTCCTGTAATTGGTCCTAAAATAGTTTTAGGTGGCAATAATATAAAAATAAAACAGTTCCAAAGAGGTAGATAATTAATATAGGCAATTTTTTTATTTTTAAGATAATACTTCCAACAATATAAAATACCAATAAAAGGAGATGTATATTTATTATAACTTCTTTTTTGATTTGTATTAAATTTAATTTTATAATTAAATTGATCTGATAAATATTTAATAAATATTCTTGCTAATTTTCCCTCACCTGAATTTTCAGCTCGGTCCGATGTCCACAAATGTAATATATCTTTAGTCAATTTTTTTGAATGATGTTTTCACAAACTTTTGCAATATATATTTGCCTTTTGAATAATAATAAATTGTTTGTATAATTCTTAATAATCTTCTTATTGTATCTGTTCTCAATCTCCATAAGAATTCAAATTTTTTAATGTTATGAGGCACTTTTTTTTCTTCACCAGATGCAATCGAAATTGATGCACCTATACATATTATTTTATATTCATTATTATTTTCTGAAATTTTGTAAGCGAGCTGTTCTTGTTTAGGTGTTGGCAAAGTTATAAAAGTAAGTGAATTTTTTGGCAATTTTATCTTAATTTTTTTAAGACTTTCTATATTTGCATAGGGAAGTTTTTGATTGATTATCTTTTTTTGAGTCAATTTGATCAGAAATTTTTCACTTTTTTTTGAAATATTCCCAATTACAAAAATATTTTTAATTTTTTCTGGTATTACCAAATTTGTTATTAAATCTCTACCTGGTTTTTTTTTTAAATTGGTGTATTTTTCTGCCCATATTCCATCCACCCAATGATATAAATTTTTATGTGGATAAACTTTATCTGCCGCATAATAACCCATAAATGCTAGATTCATTGCGGATAGAATAAAGTTTTTTTTAAATGCAATTTTTTTGAAATCATTAATTAAGTTAAAATTATTTCTAAATAATTCGTCTTTATCAAATAATGTTTTAAAAATTTTCATATCTTTATTAAGTTTTGACTTATCAATATTAAAGAACTGAAAAGTTTTTATTGGTAATCTTAATAATATACTAATCAAATTTGTCTTTATTTTGTTTAGATGAAACGATTTATAAATTTCTTTAGTTGATGTTATATAACTCATTATGTTTCTAGTCGAAATTCCTCCTAATCTCATTCTTACGATAGTCCGTTTTATTTTTTTATATTTAATTTTTTTTATATAAATTGTTCTTAAAAAGAATTCAAAATCTGAAGCAATTTTAAAATTTTCATTATAAAGTGCATTAGTTAGATACACTTCTTTCTTAATAAATGATCCGGGATGAGGTGGCATTATCCCATAATGCATTTGCAATCTATTAAAGTTATTTCCTGAGTAATATCTTTTAATGTTATAATATTGTAATTCTTTGAAATAGACTACGTTTCCAAAAAAAATTTTTGCATTTTTATTTTTATTAATTACTTTTATAACTTCAGTAATTGTATTATTTGATTGATAAAAATCATCAGAATTTAAAATTGTAATAAAATCCCCATTTGATTTTTTAATTCCATGATTAATAGCCTTGTAAATTCCTGAATTTTTATAACTATAAATTTTTTTATTTTTATTTGGATATCTTTTGAGTATCTTCAATGTTTCATCATTTGAACCTCCATCTACAATAATATGTTCTATATTTTTATAGGTTTGTGATGAAATCGAATTTAATGTATCTCTAATTGTTTTTTCACTATTAAGAGTAACTGTTATTATTGAAATTTTGATCATTTAAATATTGTAATAAATATATATTGTTATATTAGTTATTTTATTTCTATCATGAAAGTCAAAAAAGCTTTAATTACTGGAGTTACTGGTCAAGACGGTTCTTATTTGAGCGAATTTTTGCTCAACAAAAACTATATTGTTTACGGGGTAAAAAGAAAATCTTCATCTTTAAACACAGATAGAATTGACCATATTTATTATAATAAAAAATATAAAAATAAATTTTTTTTGATTTATGGTGACTTAACTGATGTAAATTCAATTTCAGCAATTGTTAATAAAATTAAACCAGATGAAATTTATAATCTTGCAGCACAAAGTCATGTTGGTATCAGTTTTGAACTACCTCATTATACAGCCCAGGTTAATGCGATAGGAACGTTGAATATTTTAGAAGCAATTAGAGTCAGCAAACTTCAGTCTAAAACTAGATTTTATCAAGCATCTACCTCAGAATTATTTGGTCAAATACAAGATAAAAAACAGTCAGAAAAAACAAAATTTTATCCAAAGAGCCCTTATGCGACATCTAAATTATTTGGTTACTGGATAACTAAAAATTATAGAGAATCTTATGGCATCCATGCATCAAATGGAATACTTTTTAATCATGAGTCCTCTAGAAGAGGTGAAACTTTTGTTACAAGAAAAATTACAATAGGAATAAGTAAAATTATCTTAGGAATAGAGAACCATATAAAATTAGGTAATATTTACTCTTTAAGAGATTGGGGCCATGCAAGAGACTATGTCGAAATGTGTTGGAAAATAACTCAACATAAAAAAGCAGACGATTTTATAGTAGCTACGGGGAAGCAATACACAGTTAAAAGTTTTATAGAAAAATGTTTTAAATACCTAGGTATTAAAATAAAATGGAGTGGAAGCGGTGTCAATGAGGTTGCAGAAATAGAAAATTATGACCAAAGTAAATACCCAAAACTTAAAAAGAATATGAAAGTTATCAAAATAGATAAAAAATACTTTAGGCCAAATGAAGTAGAAAATTTAATTGGTGATTTTTCAAAATCAAAAAAAATTTTAAACTGGAAGCCCAAAACTTCAATAGAAGACTTGATTAAAGAGATGATCGATTACGATTTAGGTGAATCAAAAAAATTATTAAAATAACTTGAAAAAAAAGATTTTTATTGCAGGTCAAGAAGGAATGGTTGGTGCTGCAATTTTTAAAACTATTAAAAAAAATAAATTATTTAGTATAATTAGTTGTAATAGAAAAGATTTAGACCTTACTAATCAACAATTAGTTGAAAAATGGTTTAAAAAAAATAAGCCTGAAATAGTAATAAATGCTGCAGGTAAAGTGGGTGGTATACTCGACAACGCAACCTATCAATCTGACTATCTTTACACAAATGCCATGATTGGTTTAAATTTGATCAATTCAAGCTTAAAATATGAAGTTAAACAGTTCATCAATTTGGGGTCAGCTTGTATTTATCCAAAAAATGTTGGCCAACCAATTAAAGAAAACTCATTGTTATCTTCCCAATTAGAAAAATCCAACGAAGGTTATGCAATTGCTAAAATTACATGTTTAAAATACTGCCAATATTTAAAAGAAAAATATAATAAAAATTATATATCTGTCCAACCAGCCAATTTGTATGGTGTTGGGGACAATTTTGATCTTGAATCCAGTCATGTTTTGCCTGCACTTGTTAAAAAATTTACTTTAGCTAAAGAGAAAGAGTTAAGATCAGTGGAAATTTGGGGATCTGGCAACCAAAAAAGAGAATTTTTAAACGTTATTGATTTAGCTAGTGCAATTTTATTTTTATTAAATAAAAAAATTGAACATGATTATTTAAATATAGGTAGTGGAGAGCAAATTTCAATTAAAGAACTAGCGATGATTATAAAAGAAATAACTGGATATAAGGGGAGAGTTTTTTTTAATAATGATTATCCTGACGGTGTTAAAAGAAGAATAGTTGATACTAAATTAATTAATAAATTAGGGTGGAAAGCAAAAATTAAACTTAAAACAGGTCTTAATGAATATTGTTCATACTATATTAACAAAGTAATGCCGGAAGAAAATAAAATATAAAATTACCTATTCAATTTATAAATAATTAAGCTGTAGCAAAAAATTGTAGTTAAAATTATCATCAATCTATGGATCTCAAGTTGAGATAGTAATATTGGAACTATGATGATTATTTGAATAATAATTAAACTTTTAAAATGTGTAAATTTTGAAGATAGTAAATGATGAAGATGTGTACGATCGGGTTTAAGTGGATTTTTGTGATTCAAAATTCTTTTAAAAAAAACTCTGATTAAATCCAAACCAGGCACCATCATAAAAATAAAAATTTCATCTGTATATCTAATCTGCGCTGTATTATATAGTTTTATAAACATATAGCTGATTAAAAAAGAAATTAATAAAGAACCTCCATCCCCTAAAAAAGATTTATTTTTATAATTAAGATAAGAGTAAAAAATAAGATAAATTAATAAAATCTTAGATAAATATGAATTGTCAAAACAAAACAAAATAAAAGAAAAGATAATTATAGAATAAAAACTTGCTTGTAGATTAATTCCATCAAACATATTAAATGCATTCAAAAAGACTAAAAAACAAAATAATGAAAAAAATAAACTAAATTTCCTTATATTAATAGTCTCTTCATAAAAAGAAAAATTAATTGATGAGATAAGTAGATTTTGATCAAAGATTAAAGTTATAGATATTATTATAAATAATAATAAAAATTTATAATTAGGTGTTAAGTTATATTTATCGTCAAAAATGCCTATAAAAAAAATAACAAAGGCAGAGGTCATGAAAATATATAATTCAAAACGGTTATTAAAGAAGACTTCATTTAATAAAATTTCTTTATTAAAGGATATTGTTATAAAATAAATTAATAGATTGATTATTAAGATTATACCACCTGCTAGAGGTGTTACTTTTAAGTGAAATTTCCTTTTTTTATCTGGTTTATCTAAAATGTAATGAAAAAATAATAATTTATCAAATTTTATAGCAAAAAATAAATTAACTAAAATAACAAGAAGTAGCGTTAAGTTTAAAGAGATCATTTTATTTTAAACTCTCATTTCTTTGCATCAAAATAAATGCTGTATAGAATAATATGAAATCTACACTAAAAAGTGAATAAGATGTTTCGATTAATGATCTTATTAAAATTATAATCATAATAATAAAAGAAAAATAATATATTGATATTTTTTGTTTATTAAAAAAAATATATTTCATGATCTGTATGCTAGACTTTAATGTTATTATTGTAAAAAATACAAGTCCAACAAATCCTGAAGATACAAAGACATACATTAAAGCATTAGATGCTGTTTGATTGATCAAATATCTATCACCTTGTGCCCCATAACCAAAAAATAAATTATTATTATAATCAAAATTATAAATAATTGCTTTCCAATCTTCCATTCTTCCACTTGAGCTATTAATTTGATCAGGCTTAAAAAATCTTAATTTATTTTTTAATATTATCACATCAGTTTCTATAAACATATTATAGTCTGGATCAATTTTTTCTTGATCAATTTTTTCTTGGGCGCCTTCTATATTACTGTAATCAATTCCTATAAATTTATCCAATTGTTTTATTTGTAATGATAATATTAAAAAAGTTAATAAAGTTGGCATCACAAAATAAATTAATAAATATTTAAAAAAAGTTATTAATGTGTATTTTTCTAAAATTAGATAGTTTAAAGTTATAAAAATAGTTGCTAAACCAATGCTAGCTCTACTTTGATATAGAATTATTGCTGCACAGAAAAAAATCAAAGGAATAATTTGTAAAATTTTATACCTAAAAAACTTCACAAAGAATATTAAATATATTATTAAAAGTATTAATGCTATGCGTGAGGTACCTGATGATCTTATATGACTGTCACCAATTATGTAATTAACTCTACCATAAAACAAATGACCACTATTAATATATCTAGTAATATCCTGCTTAAAGGAAATAAAAAAAACTATTAATAATAAATAAAAAGTTACAAAAATTATAAAATATAATTCATCATTTTCAAAATTTAGTATTATAAGATTTAGAGTTATTAAAATATTTATTGCAGACAGAACATATAAAATATTCCATAATGAATTAGGAGTATAAAATAAACCTGGAATCTGGGATAATAAACAAAGTAATGGTATAAAAAGAGCTAGATAAGGGTTTATATTTGCTCTCTTGTACTGAGATATGTTTGTAAAAAGCATGATACATAAAATTGGAAAGAAGAATAAAATTGCAGTTATCCTAATAAAATTTATGACTTCTACTAATGATACACCTTCATTTGAGGTAAATATAAGTAGATTGGTATAATGCGTACCGATTGAAGTCCAAGAGATTATAAAAGATAAAATAAGGATTAGTTTATAATAGATCTTTTTTATATTTAAAATTTTTTCAATAAGAAACATTAATCATTTTTTATTATAAATCTTTATTTTATCTTTATTACTATTTTTTTTAGATATGAACTTTCTTTAATGAAAAGCCAAAAACCGAGTATATAAAAAAGTATTAGAGATATCCAATTATTAAAAATATTTCCTGCGGGTATCAATGGGAATATACTTATAAGTACGCCAAGATTAACAAAATAATATGAAATATTAATCTTATCATTTTTAAAGATCTTTATAAAAAATTTGCAATAAACCAATACCACATAATAAAGTACATATAATGCAAGTATAAATCCAAAAATACCAATATCAGATAATAACTGAAAATAAATACTATGTGGATGTGTAGAGCATACTAATTTATTGCCTCTTTTGTTTGGGCTTAATTCTTTTAATTCATTTTTTTTTAAATTATGACATTCATGATAAAAAGTTTTAACACCAGATCCAATTAAATAATTTTTTTCAAAAATTTTTATTGATGTATAAACTAAATTTTCATGTTCGGTAGAATAAAACCTGATTGAGATATCTCTATCTTTATCTTTTTTGTTTAGTTTATCAGTAAATGAATCTTGAATTTGGTTTATTGTAAATTTTATAAATTTATTTTTAAGTGGAGGGTGTGTAGAAAAAAGAAATGTGAATATTAAAATTGATAAGGAAACTAATATAATTTTATTTTTAGATGTAAAAAAATAGGTAATGAGAATTATAAAAAAAAGAAAGAGTGCAGTTCTTTCAGAAGTAAAAAACACAACTGATCCTGCAATTAATATTAAACTAGTTGCAAAAAAATCCCCCCCTTTTTTATTGTTCCAAAATATTAATGCAAGTGTTAGTGGTAAAAATCTTACTAGATAGCTACCAAGTTTTTTTTCTTCATTAAAAAAACTTGTAATAATTTTGAAAGGGTGCAAAGAATATCTATTTGGCCAATCATAACCAAATAAATTACTTCCATAAAAATACTGGATAAAAGAATCTAATAAAACAATTAACATAGTAAACACTAAAGAATATAAAAATATTGTAATACAAAAATCATATTTTTTTAATAAATAATAAATAGATAAAGATAATAAAATATACCTGAAATAAAAAAATGAAGGTAAGAATGAAGTTTCAAAATATTTTGTAAAGAGTAAACTAGTTAAAATTATTAGGTAAAAAATTACCATTAAAATAATTTCAGTTTTAATTTTTTTAAAAAAAGATTTTTTTTTTTTAAAAAAAATACAGATTAAAATAATTCCAGCAATAGAGCTAAATAAATCAGCAAGAAATATGCTTGTTGCCAATAGAAAAGGTATCGAGATGATTAGTAGCAATAAAAATTTATCAATAAACTCAATTTTTTTTTTAAAATCTTTATATAGTTTGTGCATTTAGTCTAATAAATTGATTTAATTATTTAAAAAAATTTCATAAGCGATATATACAATGCGGATTTATTGCAACATAGTATTTTTATATTTAAATAATATATTTAATATATATACCTCTATTATATTATGAAAAAGATATTAATTTGTGGTGCTGGAGGTTTCATTGGAGGTCATTTAGCTAAAAGATTCATAAATGATAAAAATTACCAATTAGTTTGTGTGGACATTAAACCATTAGAATATTGGTTCCAAATCTTTGATGGTGCAGAAAATCATAGTTTGGACCTTAAAGATTATAATAATACTTTAAAGGTTACAAAAAATGTAGATTATATTTTTAACCTTGCCTGCAATATGGGTGGCATGGGTTTTATTGAAAACAATAAAGCAGAGTGCATGCTCTCTGTTTTAATTAATACAAATTTACTTAGGGCAGCAAGTGTAAATAAATGTGAAAAATATTTATTTTCTTCAAGTGCATGTGTTTACAATGGTTCAAAGCAAAACGAAACTTTTATATCAGGTTTAAAAGAGACGGACGCATACCCTGCGGAGCCAGAAGATGGGTATGGTTGGGAAAAATTATTCAGTGAAAGAATGTGTAGGCACTTTACAGAAGATTTTGGTTTAGAAACTAGGGTTGTGCGGTTTCACAATATATATGGCCCAGTTGGGACTTTTGACGGAGGCAGAGAGAAAGCCCCAGCAGCGTTATGTAGAAAAATTATAAAAGCAAAAGCTGAAAAATCAGAAATGATTGATGTTTGGGGTGATGGAGAGCAAACTAGAAGTTTTTTATATATAGATGACTGTTTGGATGGAATGTTAAAAGTATTTAATAGTAACTCTAGAGAAGTTTTTAATGTTGGAAGTGAAGAGCAGGTATCTATAAATCAAATGATTGATATTATTCAAGAAATTTCAGAACACAAGATATCAAAAAACTATCAACTAGATAAACCGCTAGGGGTGAGAGGAAGATCAAGTGATAATGATTTTATAAAGAAAACAATTGGCTGGGAGCCAAAAAATTCTTTGAAGGTAGGTTTAGTAAAAACATATGCTTGGATACAGGATCAAATTAAAAGTGGAACCAATATTGACAAGTTTACTAGAAGCAATATTGAAAAATAGTTTACCCTATTAACTATGAAGGCCTTATGGATAGTTTCATTTAGACCGTTTGGTAAATCCAAATCAAACGATTTATTTCAAAATATTTTTGTAGACTCAATTAAGAGTATAGATTTTGATATTACTTTAAGCACTACTCAATTTGATGATCTAAATGTTAAGGATTTCATTGATGTAAAAAATGTAAAAAATTATTATATAAACATATCAAAAAAAGATTTACCTAAGGGCAAAAAGTATTCAAATAAGTTAATGTTAGATAAAGCTTTAGATTATTATATAGACAAAGGTGATTTTGATTATTTGATCTATTCAAATGCTGATATTATTGTACCCAACAACTTGTTTAATGAGTTAACGAAAATAGAATTAGAAAATTTTTGTGCATTTATATATCCCAATAAAAATATTAAAAATGGAAATTTAAAAAATATATTTTGGCCGTATTATGGAATTGATTTAATAATTTTTAAAATTTCAAAAGATAAAGCCGTTAAGTTTAAAGAAATTATCAAATCATATAACGCCTATGGTTGGGGCCTCCAAGAAAATTTTTACATTGCAGCAAGTGAAGCATTAAATTTAAAAAAAATAAATTTATTTAAAAAATTAAAAGTGCTAAAATTTGAAAATGATTTTTTGTCCTTTTCAGAAGACAGAACAAGTCAAATAGAAACATGGAAAGAAAATCAAGGATATTTTTTAGATTTTTTAAAAGCAAATAAATTAAATAATTTGTATGCTAAAGGTTCATATTATTATCTATTATTTAAAATATTCAATTTTAGAGACTTAAATTTTAGTTTAATACTTTCATATTTAATATTTTATCCATATTATTTATCAAAAAAAATTATAAGAATATTAAAAAATTTTTGATAAAGGTATTAGCAATTTTATTTTTAAAATAGGAAAAAAGTGAAAAAAAAGAATATTAATAGCATAATAAATTCAATCTTTATAAATTTTACTTTATTATTTTTAGCAATAACTACAATTGTATATTTTTATTTAAATTTACAAGGAAACATGAATGTTTCAAGTTATGCTTTTAATGAATTATTTATTAATTATCAGGCAGGATTTATACGCAGAGGCTTATTAGGAGAAATATTTTGGCAAATAAATAAGCTCTTTTTATTAAAACCATTAATATTTTTTTCATATTTTTTTCTTATTTTGTACTTAATACAAATTTATCTGTTTGCTAAACTGTTTAAGGAGTATAGTAATTTTTATTACATCTATATAATAATATTTTTATCACCAGCTTTAATTTTATTTCCAATCTATGATGTTAATCTTTATTTTATCAAAGATGTCTTAATAAAATTAACAATCTTATATCACGCATATATAATCGTCAGGAACAAGAATAACAAAGACAACAAAGTATACATTAAAAGTTTAAAATTTATTTTAATACCATTTTTAACCATAGTCATGCTGGTGCATGAATTTCAAGTTTTGTTTTTGTCTATTCATTTTTTGTTATCTATCAGTTTTATGAAATCAAAAAATGAAATAATAAAAATATTAAAATTATATACAATATTAATAATTCCAATTATTTTGATATTAATATTTATAGGCGATTCTGTACAATATGAAAATTTAAATTCTATATTAAAAATATTTGAAATAGATAATGTTCATTCACAATTAGCAGGTGGTTTTTATAAAACAATTGGTGGTTTCTACAAATGGCACTTTTATTATTTCAGTTATAAAGATTTTATACAATTATTACTAAGTTTATTTCTTGGAGTTGGAATATTTTTTCTCTTTTTTAATTTATTAATAAAAGAAAAAGTTTTAGCGTTTAAAAATAAATATCAGAAGTATTATATATACTTTTTCATTCCTCCTTTACTTTGTTTTTTACTTGCATTAGACCATGGTAGAAATATTAGTCTAGTTGCCACACATTTAGTAGTATTCTTTAGTGTTTTAACTTTAGATAAAGAAAAATTAAAAATTATAAAAAATAAACTTGATGATGATTTTTTTAAAAAATTTTTATTAATTATACTTGTATTTTTTTATATTTTTTTGTGGAGATTAGATCAGATGGCAGGATTTGGTGGAAGAGAACAAATCAATACTATATTTCAAAGCTCGATTTTTGCTGAATTTGTCAAACTTATAAAATTTTTATATAGCTATATAGATATAAATATAATCAGCTTACCTGTAATTAATTTATAATTTATTGCCAACAAAAAAATAATGTTTTTGTTTGTTTAAAACATTACCAGTATAAAATTTATTTTTGATAATTCTAATATCGAAACTCTTAGATAGTTCTAATTTTAAATTATTAAAATATTTTAAATTATTAATATTTTCAAATTTTTCTTGAAAACTAATTAGAATAATTTCACTATTTTTTATCAGAGAATTAAAATTAGATCTAAATTGAATTGGTGTTTCAGATAATGACCAATTTGCTATGAATAGGTATTTAGAATTATATGAAAATTTTTTAATTTTTTTTATATCTGAAGATAGTTCAAAATTATTTGTACTTGAAAATCCAACATCTAAATTGCAGTGTTTTAAGTAGTAATATTGTAATAAATTTACATATTGAGTGTCAAAACAAGTGTAATTAATACTTGGGCTTATTTTAGAAAAAATTCTAGCCATGCATCCATAGCCACTACCAAATTCAAAAACTTTTTTAATTTTTTTTAAGTTTATGTTCAATTCACTCACTAAAATTTTTAAGTGATACACATGATTAATTCGATTACCTGAACCTTTTGGATAT
>MDSY01125108.1_pt1 | contig 70125 bp, 61 predicted proteins | sample 811131 | NCBI WGS metagenome assembly MDSY01 (sample SAMN05326643, study PRJNA326480) | marine metagenome | isolation source: seawater | place: Atlantic Ocean: South West | collected 2010 | reverse complement strand
TCGGATGAATGAATTTCTCGATCTTGATCAATTGTCTTTTGTCTAGTTGATTCTTCAAACTGGTTTGCTAAGGCTTCAGAATTCGCATTATATTCATCATCAGTTTCCTCACCACTTATATTGGATATATCTTCTTCTTGTTGCTCAACTTTAGAGGAAACTTTAGCCAACACTTCTACATTGTCTGGACTTGAAGGAGCTTTTGAAGATGATTCATTTGTGTTAAGTGTCTCCTCCTTGGTATTTATGGTAGAAATAAGTGCGTCATCACTACTATTCAATTTATTTTCAGCAATCTCCTCTTTTGCGATACCTTCGGAATCTTTGGCGATTTCGATTTCTGGATCTTTACTAGATTTCTTTGAAGATGCAGGCTCTGATGCTTCAGTGGTTATTGCCTCATCATTTTTGTTAACAGATTCATCCTGAGTTGAAATGTTATTCTCAGCAAGAGCCTCTTTCGTGGTTTTTATATTTGAATCATTCTGAGAAGATTCTATTGGATTATTGGATGGTTTCGCAATCGTTTGGGTCTCATCTGTATTTACATTCTGAACTATTTCAACATAAGTCGTTTCTTGAGATGCCTTTTCAGATTGACTGGCCACGGGATTATTCAAAAAATTGGTTGTCACATCTTTTGTTTCAGGGCTGACAGAATTAGAAAGAATATCCTGAGCTTTGATTAAATCAGTTGCCTCATTTTCAATAGGAGCTTTGATGCTCGAAACAGAACCATTGGATTCACCAGCCTCATTTATACTATTAAGCTCTTGATTCATTGCTGATTGGTCTATGATAGGCGAATTAACAGCAAGCTCCGTTTGCTCGGGTGAAGTTTCTGCGCTGATAACAGGCTCTTCCCCACTCGAGATAGATGCAGTTGAGATAACCTCCGACTCATTCTTTGGTGCTTTATTTGAGAGGGAATTAATGATCAATTCTGAATCCTGAATCAGAATATTTAATTGATTCTCAGCAACCAAATCTTCTTGGTCTCCAAATTGATTCAATGCTTTGATATGCTCGTATTCACTAGCAAGCATAATGGTATCTTGCATAGCCTTATTTAAAGATGAGCTTCTAACTCTACTTCTTTCTTCATTCTGATTGCTTTTAAGGATTTTGAGAGATTGGCTTACCTCTTCTTTATCTCTTACATACAGCTCAGTTGAAGCATATTTATCAACATCAATTTTATTATTCAGCTCCTTGAGTTCGTTTTCAAGATCATTCCCTTCGGCATCTATCAATGTGATATTAAGTAAACCTTCTCTAGCATAAATCAGCTGCCCTTCAAGTATTTCATTTTTTTCGCTTAAAACCTGTATATCATTATCAACAATAGAGATCCTCTGCTGGATAAGATGAATAGAATCAGACAAGATATCCCATAGTTCAATATTTGAGGCAGCCTTAAGTTTTGATGCCAATTCAGACTTTACACGACTGAAAGTCTTTCGCTCAGATTCTTTTTTATCGATTCGTGCCTGAATTTCTATTTGCTCTGATTCCATTTGTGCGATATCTTTGCGCACCTTTGCGGAAAGAAAACGTTCATTCCCTATACTTTCAGGCCGTATGGATGTAGAACGTAGTATTCGACTCAATGAATCTCTATTTCCTAATTCGAGTATTTCCTCGGCCTTTAAATTAAACGATGTGACCTCTGAATACAATTCCTGAAGTGTATTCAAATCACTCATACTTTCATTGTATTCTTTTTGGTCTAACAGCGCTTTAACAACGATTTTACGATCAACCAGCAAATCGTAAAGGATTGGATTCAATGAATCAACCTCTTTTATTGTATTTATAGTATTTTGATTGATGATATAATCAATCTTTTCATCGACCTCATCATTTTTTGAGTAGAGTTCATTTATGTTTTCTATTAGCTTAATTTTTTGACGTATTTGATCCTCTAGCTCCACTTCGAGATCTATGAAATCATCCATTTTAGATTCAATTTCATCATCTCCCATGGGCTTTGACTCAATGGCAATTGCTAAATCCATAGCGGCTTCAATAGTTTTAGTATTAACCATTAACTTCTCAAATTCATGAAGCTCAATACTTTCAATATCCACAACCATATCGGAAATCTGAATAAGATTTTGACTATATGACATAGTTTCACGAGAATCTCGCATTTCATACTTTGCACTTACCTCAAATTCAAAACCTTCGACATGTGGAGGAATATCAATCGTATCTGAAAACACCCGTTCGGATCCATCAATTGACGCCTCGATAAGATACAAACCCGGAACAGGAACAATAAAATAAAGTGTACCCTCAGTATTGGTATTAAAAGGACCAAATTTTTCTTCTGATAGTTTATTTGTGACATAGAATTCTGCTGCTGAATTTCGAGGATCTATATTGTCTTGGAAATAAAGACTTGCCAAAAGAGACGATAAAACAGGTGCATTAAACCTAGCTTCTACAACAGTAAGCCGACCAATATCTTGATTTCGATCTGTCGAAAAAATAACGTTTTCACTCGGTAAATTTGGGACAAATAAAAAATCATTGGACGTTGAGGAATAAGGAAAATTGAGGTTTTCAACTTTTTCCGATTTCAATGTCTCACGAGAAAATTTCGAGCGAAACAAATCATATCCGCCCATTGAATTATGACCAGAAGAACTAAAATAAAGATATCCCGAGTGCTCATCATAAAATGGAAAATCCTCATCCATCAACGTATTTATATCAGTCGAGAGTCTCTGAGGGGGATCCCAGTTATTGTTCTTGTTCTTTTTTTGATAAAAAATATCCTTACCTGATTGAACATCATTAGAATAACTGGAGAAAAATCGATACTTCATTCCTCTTTTAAAAACATATTTTGGAGTAAAAGCCTTTTTCGTATTATACTTTTTTCCAAACTCATCCTGGGAATACAACTTATAGTTAATGGAGTCAAACAAATATGCCGAAAAATAGTCTTCTGTAGTTCTTTGGTCCTGTCTTACAACTTGTATAGCACGAGGACTCTTCAAAAGTTCTTTCGCATTTTGGCAACGTTTAATCTCATCTAATGCACCAAAATCGGCACTTTTTTTAGTTTTGAGGCGGATATAATTTTCATACATCTCAATCGCCTTATCAAACGCATAGTTAAGATGATGAAGCCTTCCTTTAAAGTAATACACTTCAACAGGACATTGGGATTGCTCTAGAAGGTAATTAAAGTAGGTTTCTGATTTTTTTGGGTTATCAGAATAGAATAAACATACTCCATAGCAATAATTGTATTCAATATTCTTTAAATCATTTGATAATAATTGTAGGTAACCGTCAATGGCCTGTGAATACTGTTTCTTCTCAAAAAAAGAACTCGAGGATTTGATAAGCTGATTCTCGGATTGGGCAACAAAAGACTGTATTCCTGTCCATATGAAACAGAAAACAAGAATGAATCGATATGTCATTCGAATACGGACCACCTGTTGATCAATTTTAAACTCGTAGAGTTTACGCTTTACGCCTTAAAAAGTTCATTTTATTTTCCTCTCCTCGCAAGAGTCTTTGCATATTTTTGCGATGAGAAAACAAAACGATAAGGGATATCACAATAGAAAATATGATCATTATTCTAGCATCCTCTAACATGAAAAAATAGCTCACAAAAGGGAATAAAATAGAAGCTACAATTGCTCCTAAAGAAACATATTTCCAAACTGCAAAAACCAGTATAAAACAGCCCAGACATATAAAAGCAGTTTCTGGATTAATAGCAATAATAATACCAAGTGTACTTGCTACACCCTTACCTCCCTTGAATTTAGCTAAAACCGGAAATACATGCCCTATAATTGCACAAAAAGATGCCGTAAGCTGCAGTATCAACACCTCATCTTTAAAACCAATGTACATGTTAGACAAAAACAATGGAATAGAGGCTGCAGCATAACCTTTAAGTATATCTATGGCTAAGACAATTGTACCTGATTTATTACCAAAAACCCTAAAAGTATTTGTTGCACCAGCATTTTTACTGCCATGCTCACGAATATCAATACCATGAAAAAGTTTACCCACCCATACTGCAGAAGGTATTGAACCTAACATGTAGCCAAAAAAGATTACAATTAAAAATACCATATTATCTTTTGAGTGACATTAGTTGAAACATCTCTCCCTCGTCAAAAATAGCAAATCCAAAATTCTTTGATTTTCTCTTATCCGTCTTAATAGACTCTAATTCTTTCAACAAGTCCATATCACTGGTGAAAATCTTCAATTCTCCATCTCTTTTAACACGCTCATATTTCCACCAGTTTTGGCGTTTCATTAATTTATCCTCTAAAATCAGTTCAAATCCTGATGGGACATTAGGCGATGTTTTTTTCACAAACAATATCTGGCCGGGAACTTTCTTTAACACAGCGTTATCTCCTACAGAAAAAAGTACAAGCTTTGAATTCCGAGAACGCAAACCAGAAATGGCATCACCATCTGCATTTTTTGGAAGTGAATAGGATTCAAGTCTGAGATCGGGAATCAGAAATGTACCATTCAAAAAAGAAGGCATCTTTTTTAATTTGTCCTCATCGTATTCTTTAAATATTTTTTCTCCTTTTTCACGACCATCTCCAAAAACAGAAAAAACATCAGTCAAATCATCCTGAGTTTGTCTATCGAAGGTATATTCACTCAAAGAATCAGAAAGACTTATTCGGTCAGCCAATGAAGAAACAATGGACTTCTGAAGTGGAATATTTATTTTTGAAGTGACGCGAATTATTGTCTTTTGTTTATTAACATTATAAGCGATGGAACCATACGAAGAAACAGATACAGGGTCTAAATCAATACCTAGGTCTATTTTACCGGTTCCAGATATAAGGCATGAACCATCTTTCAAAGTTATGGTATTCGATTTATACGGATTTATTGTATTATTCACTTCATCTGAGATTTCAAATCGCCCATTTTCATAATCGTAAAAAACTTTTCCACTTGCATTAAAGAGATAAGCGTCCGTTGCAAAGTCCTTTGAAGACAAAAATGTTGGATATATCTGAATACTATCTACATTCGGAGCATCGCGCCATAAAAACCCAACAGCTAGATTATCACCCTCCTTGTTTTTTAACTCATCCGTAACGGGAACCTGAACATTTTCTGCAATAATTGTATCTTCAAAATACATCCATGACTTATCAAAAGAGCAATCATGAACAATTCTTGTATATCCTTCACATATGACACCTTTATTTTTGGAGGCAATATGCATAGACCCATAATATTCGAATTTATTACTAAACTGAAAATGTATATCCTCAGGAACAACTGCTTTTGCGACAGTCTGAATTCTGTCAAAATAAATAGACTTAACCGCCAATTTAGTAGAAATACTGTCTCGGTCATAATACAGATAATTCCCTATCCCATTAAACTCATTTCTACCTAAAACAGTAAGTGTAACATCAGTAAATTCATGTAACTTGGTGATTCTATTGGCAACTATTCTAGCATTCTCAAAAGTATCAATAACAGCATTCTTTAGCACATTAACCCTTCTTCCCTTGGGATATATATAAGCATCTCCAAGTTCTATGAAGTCAACCTTATAGCAATTAATTGTTTCATTTTTTAAATCATATTGAGCACTAATTGATTTAAACTGCAAAGAATCTTGCTCTTGGTCCATTGAGAAGAAATTATTGTCAACAATTCCTGCACTACTTTCAAAATTCGTTTCTGTACCCTTATTCCTCTCAAAATCAATACTCTCACCATCCATTTGCCAAATAAATTTGTCCATCTTACAATAAAAATTGTTGCTTGGGAACTTAATACGTTTTGAACCGCTAGAATTAAATGTTCCCAGACGATCTTTGAAAGAAACGTGTGATTTAAGTCCATCTGATTGAATTGCCATTGGATTCTCTCCATATTTTGCATATCGATTTCGTAATGTAAATGAGGCAGAATCAGAAAAAATATCACTTGACTTAAAGCTGTATGAATCTGAAACAAGTAAGGCATCCATTAAATCAATTCTTCCTGAACCCACCATTCCCGTCTCAGAAATTGAAATAGCACCATCCAACAAACACTCACCTTTAAACATGTCAATAAATGAATCACGGTATGATTCTATACTTAATATCTTTAATCTCGGTTTAAAAGACATTTTCGCCAATTCACATCTCGCTTCGGGATATTCTATCCCATTTCCGATTTCCTTGCTAAAAAAGTTTGCTAAACCAATTGTTGAATCAGGTAAAAAAGTAAGTTTTTTTGATGTCGCAGATGCTTGAAGAAAATTAATCGTTCCGGCTCCTTGAAGACCATTATTAGAAAGGACAATTCTATTTTGATACCTAGATGCTGTTTGATAAAATGAATATCCTTCCTCTGGAGCTTCTGTAATAAAACCAAATGAGTAATCATTCATAATGCGCAAAGGCTCTGATAAAGGAGGAAAAATTCCATCCGATACAAGATGGCCTTCTAGCCTCAATTCTTTTTCATTGAAATCATCGAGGCTATCTAATATAAACGGGTCAACAACATAATAAAAGCGAGTGCTATCATAGGAACCGTTTACAATGTTTTCCGAACTATACAATACACGCAGCGCTTTTTTAACATCCAAATAAGGGAAGTTTGCATTATATCGATTGCGGCCAGACCTTAATGTTGAATCATCAATATAAAGCGTACCTTGAAAACCAGAAAATGAACTCGCCATATCAATAGGCTCATCTCCGTCTCTTCTACTTAAGGGGTTTACACGCAAATATGCCTCATCGGCACTATCAATAGATATACTGAAGGAATCATAATCGAAAGAAGAATGAATCGAATGGGCCAAAAATTTTCCGGATTGAATCCATCCAGAGACCTTCATATCCCTATTTCGGTACATTTTAACATAGGACGAATCTGGATAGAAAGAAGTACGTTGCTTAGAGGATAGATTTACTCGTTCTACCTCGTTAAGGTATAGTTCTTGAAAATCAACGTCTATATACGCATAACAGGGCTGACTCTTGCGCCTTTGGGAAGTTCTCAAGAATTCCCTTTTCAAATTTTGCAAGTATGGGTCATTGGCAATCTGAGAAGGAGATGCTTTTAGCACTTTTGGCCTCAAATCACATACAAAACTAAGCTCATCATAATCCTTATCTCCACTTGATGACAAGGTATAATTTAACAGCTTTTGTTCAACAAATACTTCAGCTGAGGAGGAGGTATAACGTATAAAACCTGAACTTGCAATATCAATAAGCTGAGATTTGCATTGGCTTACTGATTTTCTTAAAGCACTAGCCACTTGACCAACTGGCAATATATGCGTGTCTTGCTCTATGCTCAAGTTTGCTATCTCCGTTAATGGATTAATATTTCCTATTCCTGCGAATCTTTGAAATGCACGTTGATCAAAATAATCCCAAGAGTCAATAAATGCATATTTTTGCTCTTGTGCTGTTCCCACCTCATAGGTAAACATTGGAAAAGGGCTATTCAAGGTCCAAGAAAGTAAAGGGGCCTTAATAAACAATTTAAAATAACTATCATTAAACGGCAATAGATTGCTTCCCTTTTTATTTGCAGTGACGCGTAGCTCATGCTTCTCTTCATCCCAATAAAACAATGTGTTTTTAGCGTAAAGCGAATCGCCATCGACGTAGTGCATGCTAACGTCTGCATCTCGGGCGATAATTTGTTTAGGATTCATTAAGAATTTCAATGCGCGAATTTCAAATAATTCACGGTCCTTATAATGGATCACAACTTTCGCCAGATTACCTGGTTCTCCTTTTCCAATGAAATCAGCGCCCTGTAATGAGAAGCCGCCATCGTAATCCAATTGATCTCTTAACCCTTCAATTTTTAACCTTTTTTCAAAGGAATTAAAAATAGGACTCGATTCGCCTAGTTTTAAATTAAAGAGGGTCTTGTCTTTTAGCCGACCTAGGATAGGTTCATCAAAATACGGAGTCGTCAAGGAAACAGTATCTACCTTAAGGATTGACTCTCTCGCATTCAAAGTATAACCACGAATCTTGGCATAGGTTTCCTCTTTTGGAAAATTCACCTTTTCCCAAGTGATTGTGCCACCTCGACCGTGCCACCTCTTTTTTCTCAAATCATAATAACCAGATGTATTCATAACAACAATACTATCGACGGGACCAGATTGGTATACAAAACATTTTAGATCGGTATTAGAAATATGAATTTGGGGCCCAGATTTATGTAAAACCCAACGTGGAGAACTACCTTGATATACCCATTTGTGATTTCCTTCAGTATAAAAAGAAAATTCATCAAAAAAGTAAAGAGAGAAGGTAATGAACTCATGAAGTGCATCCTTATCATTTTCATCAGTTCTGCTATTAAATAAACTATGCCATCCTGAAACAAATGAGGAGGGAAAAATAGACTTCTTTTGATCTACAGTAATATGCACCAATGCCATAATATCCTCCGCTGAAAAATCATTGTCATATAAATAATTACAGCGTTGTGTAAGCTGCTGAAACTCACTTGAATTCAAACCCGACTTGAATAAAAATGGGGCAAAATCCTTTTTCAAGAAGCGCTGAAAAGATTCACTAGGGAAAGACTTCCCAAGTTCTTTTATGAATTTTTCCTTGTCATTCGAAAATCGTTGAGCATTAAGCGACGTTGTTAAAATAATTGTAAACCAAAGCAGAACTATTTTCATTAAGCTTATTTTTTTAAAACCATCATACACCAACCTTCGCGTTCCCTTTTTGAAAAGAAACTCAGTCCTAATCCTTCAGCAATTTCTTTAATTTCTTGTGCATCGGAGCTGAAGAATCCACTTAAATATAAGAAACCATTTGGACTTAATGCTTGAATATAATTGGGCATATGACTCAATAAAATGTTCTTATTGATATTGGCGAAAACAACATCAAAACGGTTGCCAATTATTGCCTCAATATCACCTAATACAGATTCTATTCGATTGCAATTATTAACCACAGCATTTTTTCTACAATTTTCTACGGACCATGGCTCTATGTCAATAGCAAGGATTTTCTTGGCACCTTTCATTTCACAAAGAATAGCCAAAACACCTGTCCCAGAACCCATATCCAAAATCGTCTTTTCTGCAAGAGATGCATCTAATATAGACTCACACATCATATAGGTGGTCTGATGGTGCCCTGTGCCAAAAGACATTTTAGGTTCAATTTGTATAGTACGCTCAAAATTTGACTCAAGCTCATGAAAAGGAGCTATAATTGCCAATCTATTTTCAATATAAACAGGTTCGAAATTTGACTCCCATAACGCATTCCAGTTTTGATGAGGAAGCTCATTAAAGGAAAAATCAACGTTTGTTTCTGACTTTACAAGTTCTAAAGCCTGATCAAATTTCTCCTTTGAATATTTTGATTTGGAGATAAAAGCATGAAGCAAATTATCTTTTTCATAAAAACCTTCAAAATCAATTTCACCTAAATAGGCTGAAAGGATTTCTGACCAAGGATCAAATGGATCAAGGGATATTTCAAATTGATAATACGTCATGAAAGGACCTCTATAATAGAACTAAATGAATCCGCATCTAGTGCTGCCCCACCAATTAATCCGCCATCAATATTGTCGCATTTAAATAAGGTCTCAGCGTTTCTTGGAGAACAACTCCCCCCGTATAAAATGCTTGTATTATCTGCAGTTTCTAGGCCAAATAGGGATGTAAGTTCTTCGCGAATAAAGTCATGCATCTCAGATGCTTGTTCAGGGGATGCAGTTTCACCTGTACCAATTGCCCATATTGGCTCATAAGCTATAGAGATGAATTGAACCTCGTCTAAAGAAAATGATTTTAATAAAGCAAGTTGATTTTGAATTTTAGATTTATGTTGAAGCTGTTCCCTTTCATTTAAGGATTCTCCACAACAATAAATCACATTTAAGCCATGCTTTAAAGCTGTTTTTATCTTATTTACAAGAACTTGATCATCCTCTTTAAAAAGTATACGCCGCTCACTATGCCCCACAAGAACCCATGAGCAACCAATCGATTTTAGTTGACTTGCGCTCACCTCTCCAGTATAAGCTCCATTAGATTTTGCATTAAAGTTTTGTGCTCCTATCTCAAAGGAGCCATTATTTCGTTCTATAAAATCTTGCAAATAAATGTTAGGAGGGAAAATTAAAATCATTTTACCATCACTTTGGTCAATTGATTTATTCAGAAGATCAAGATATAAACGCTTAGCTGCATCAGCATCAAGGTTCATTTTCCAATTTCCAGCGACAATTTTATTTCTCATCAATATTCTTTTTTGATTTGATCAATTAAGCCCAATGCAGTAAATGGGTTCTCCGCACCATACTCAGCAGAACCCGAATATAATGCCTTGTGCACGCCTCCTTGCAAATAGAATACGCCTGGTACTTCCATACCCTTCTGGTGAGATTCAAAAATCGTCCAAAACGCATTAGGTTCAATTGAAACATAATCAAACTTCGAACCAATTTCTTTAAAGAAGGCTTCAATTTCGAGAGGCGATCCATCTATGGGCCATGATTCATCCATGAAAATAATTTTCAACTCTGGAATTAATCCTGGGAATTTTTGTTTCAGCTCAACAAGTTGCTTTGCTGTCTCCATACAATGGGGACATGTGGGAGCAAAAAAGCACACTAACTTATTGCCCTCTGCTACATTTGGGAAATATTGAGCATAAATTGAATCTCCTGATTCAACCTGAGCACGAGAAATATTGTTAGAGCCTTGAGGAAGCAAGATAAACATGAGCAGACTAATGATCAGCCCACTATACAATAAAGGATGTATGTTTTTTTGATCTTTTATTTCACTTTTAAAACTCGTCAACAATAATAAGAGTAAACCAATTGAAAGAATGTTTTTCACCAATGCTTGAAGGGGTGTCATTGGAATAAGCTCCCCAAAACAACCACAATTACTTGAATCACCACCTACTACCTGAATGAATAAGTGAACAGAAAACGCACCTAAAAGAGCAACGGTTGAAGGAATAACGATTCTTTTTAAATAATATGGCAGTAGAATTAACAAACCTAATGTGAATTCAAATCCAATCAACAGTCTTGATAAATTCACCGCAAAGGAACCATCTATTCCAATTGCCGATAAATACTTCGTTTCAAATGAGGAAATCCCCATTAGAGGGGAAGGATATAGTTTGGCAACTGCCGAGACCATAAAAAGTATGGAAATAATAATTCTTATTCCCCACACCATGTATTTTCTATTTAAATTTTTCATTTTTTTAGTTTAAAAATAATTGAATTCTCAATCAAAAATATCACGTTAACAGAACTTTAACCTTCCTCAGAAAGATGAATCAAGGCAAAAACAGAGTAATTCAGCATATCGAAGTAATTCCCTTCAGCTCCCTCACTAATTTGAGTCAAGCCGTCGTTATCCTCTATTTTCTTAATGCGCAAAACTTTAGCCAAGATTAAATCCGTAAGAGAGCTGATACGCATGTCTCTCCAGGCCTCGCCATAATCATGATTTTTGCTTTTCATTAAATCAAACGCCTCATTACGCACTTCATCATACCAATCTGTTGCTTGAGCTGCAGATAGTTCTTCCTCATGCAAATCAAATGTATGTCGACCCTGAATAATTGCCATCACACAATAATTAACCACTGAAGAAAAAGCGTCCTCATAGCTCTCACCAACCTTATTTACTCCAGTATCCTGAATTGTTCTAATTCGATTTGCCTTTATAAAAATCTGATCTGTGAGAGAGCTTGACCGAAGAATTCTCCATGAAGTTCCGTAATCAAATGTCTTCTTTGTAAAAATTTCTCTACAAACATTCATTACTTTTGTGTATTGCTGCGTTGTTTTTTCCATTTAAAATTATGTATACAGACTTATTAAATCCGCTTCCTAAAACAATTAATATCAAAGGCGATTTGTTCCAATTTGATACACCAAAGATAATGGGAATTATTAATCTAAGTCCCGATTCATTCTATGAAAATGATGCCAAAAAAAAAGAGACTGCACTTCTAAAGAAAATTGAATCCTTTATTGCGAATGGAGTTGATATTATAGATATTGGAGGAAGTTCCACTAAGCCTAATTCCTCATTACCCTCTACCAAAGAGGAACTTTCCAGAGTAGTAGAGCCCTTAAAACTGATAAGAAAAGAATTTCCAAAACTTATTCTCTCGGTTGATACTGTGCGTAAAGAAGTTGCTCAACAAGCATTAGAAATAGGAGCGGATATCATTAATGATGTAAGTGGGGGATATGATAATACCAAAATGCTAGATGTTATTAGAAAATTCAAATGCCCGTACATACTTACCCATAATATTAAGGGAGACATCAACAAAAACGTTATGGATGACTCAAAAAATACAATAAAAGAGCTGATTCAATTTTTCTCAAAGAAAATTTCTGAATTGAACTCAAATGGTATTCATGATATCATTATTGATCCTGGATTTGGGTTCTCTAAGAGCTTAGAACAAAACTTCGAAATCATAAAAAACTTTGACCTTTTACACATTTTGAATACCCCTATTCTTGTTGGAATATCAAGGAAATCCATGATTTACAAGCCTCTAGAAATTCAATCAAAAGATGCTTTAAACGGAACAACAGCAATGCATGCATTCATTCTCTCAAAAAACGCTTCCCTTTTCAGAGTGCATGACGTACAAGAAATGAACGAGGTTAAAAAGCTTTGGGAGTTGTCATTTTGTTGAAGTTAGGCAAGTATAATTGCAACTTTTTTAGTTACTTTCGTATAATTATTACGAAAAATTCAACTCTTATGAGGTTTTTAGCCTTTCTAATACTATTCTCTTTTGGCAGCTACTCGTTTGCTCAAATTCCTACAGCGAATTTTAGTATGTCCGACAATCAGCTCTGTCAAGGAGAATGCATTACTTTAACAAATAACTCAACTGGAAATCCAATCAATTTCGAATGGACATTTCAAGATGGTACGCCAGCGACCTACAATGGTGCAAATCCAGGGCCTGTATGTTTTAACACACCGGGAACATTCGCGATTACACTAGAGGTATCCAATACATTTGGAAGCAACCAAACAGCGCAAACAGTTAATGTAGGTGAGACACCAAGTGTAAACGCAACACTATCAGATACTTTAAATGGCGTCTATGTTGAAATTGATGATACAACGATAGCAATGTATCAAGAGGCTTATTTATTTGCGAGCGGCACACCTCCTGGTGGTTCAATGGTATGGTACCCTAGTGGGGTGCAATCGGACAGTTTGATTCCTGATGCAAATGACTCATTAGTAGTAACACCGTTCTACGACACATATTATGTAGCCTCCTACTCTACTCCTGAGGGATGCACATCATACGATACCATTTTGGTTTCAGTTTGGTTTCAAGATACATTGAATACAGATACTATTGCAGTTGGTATTAATATTGCACTTCCTAATTCTTTCTCACCAAATGGAGACAACCGAAATGATCAATTTCGAGTATTGACGAATGTAGATGCAGACCAAAACTTTGATAATGGGTTTTATGAAGGAGGCGCAATTATAGAGGTTGACTTTCGAGTTTATGACCGATATGGACAAATGATTTTTAGGACAACTGACCCTCACGAAGGTTGGGATGGAAATTACAAAGGAAAACCCGTAAATACAGGAACTTACTATTATATGCTCGAATACCGCCTCATTGACGGAGTTTCAGACTCGTTAGAAGGAGACGTAACCTTATTTAGATAGAAAAATGAAAAATATATTATTTGCCCTTTTTGCCCTTGTGACTGTGAATAATTTCGCTCAACAAGACAAATCAATCAGCATGTGGTATCAGTCGCCAATGATGTACAACGCAGGATCAGTAGCTACTGGAGCAGAAGATTTTGGTTTTTTTACGAATTTCAGAATGCAATGGCTTCCGCTAACTAAAATGAGAACCAATGTTCTCAATGCAAATTTCAAAATTCCAGACGGCTTCATGGGTAGCAACAATTTTGGACTTGGACTGAATGTAATGCAAGATGTAACTGCCGGAGGAATAGATAACCTGTCCTATACGACAAATATGATTTCAATTCCCATAAACTATACAATGGCCTTGGATAATAGAAATAAATTGTCAGTAGGTGTTTCTCCCGGTTTTATTCAACAGAGTTATACACCCAATCATACTTGGGAAGATCAGTGGCAAGGAACTGGGTTTTCAGGAACAAGCTCAGAAACTGGCTTAAATTTAAGTTTCTCGACAATTGACATTAGTACTGGTGTTTACTATCAGCATTCTATGAGAAATAGAACCCTCTTATATGGAGGTGTTGCCCTTAATCACATTAACAGACCAAAATTAAACTTCTCATTTGGTAGTGACCGTTTATACATGCAAACGGTTGTTCACGCTGGAGCAAATATTGTGACAAGAAAGAGAGATCTTCGTGTCAACCCACAATTGATGTATTTTAAAACAGGACCCGGCTCAAATATTGTTGCCGGTGTCTCTTTGGAACATATATTGAAAGAAGGATCTTCAATAACAAATATCAACAAAACTGTGACTGTTGACTATGGTTTTTATTACAGACATCTCGACGCCTTAATTACAACGTTCGGTTTCAAATTCAAAGGTTTCAAAATGGGAATTGCTTTTGACGCAAACCTTTCAGCACTGAATCAAGCTACAAATAGTATAGGCGCAATTGAAATATATCTTAAAACGCTTCATTTGTATAAAAAATCAAACAAAAGAGGTAAAATTAAATAAGATACTCCCTTTAAAGATTATAGAGCCCTCCAGTATGTACAAAGAGGGCTTTTTTCTTGCCCTTTACTTTTGCTAGATAACTTTGCATCGCAAACATAACCTTACCCGTATATACAGGTTCAATATTGAACTGATATTGAGTATTAGTATTAAATGAATCTACAAACTGATCTAAACTAGTGCTTGATTTGGCGTAACCCCCAAAATGATAATCTGCTAATACCTCTATCCGATCTTCATGTATCTTAACATTTACTTTTTCTGCAAGCTTTTTCATTTCCTTTACACTATCAAATCCTTTCAGGACAGGCACAACAATTAACTTTGTCTTCGCAGCCATAGCCATATAAATACCAATACTTGTTGTACATGTACCCTGTGCTACAAAAATAAAATCGTAATCATTATTCGTTTCCATAATAATATCTTGACACCCTAAAATACCTTCACGATTCGCTCCTCCCTCAGGAATATGCAATACCGGCTCCGCGTCCATATGATTAATGCCATCACAACGCTTCTTAAATTTATACTGATTTCGGTCAATAAACCTAAGCTGCATTCCTAAATCAGCACAACGCTTGAGTAGTTTATTTGAGTCTTGATTCAATTCATCTCCTCTGACTACACCTATGGTTTTAAGGTTTTCAAGACGGCCTAAAGAAGCAACTGCTAGCAAATGATTAGAATATGCACCGCCATAGGTAATTAGAGTTTGACAATTTTGGGCCTTTGCCTTTTCTATATTGTACCTCAACTTTCGGAATTTATTTCCAGATACCTCGTGATGAATTAAATCATCACGCTTAACGAACAAGATTACATTATCTTTGTTGCACTTTGAAAGAGTGAGATTCTGAGTCACAGAACGTTTTATGTATTTTGAGTATAAAGACATTATAACAAGATGAAAGAAGACTTTTCAATGTTTTCCAGTCGTAAAGATATGGACGAAAAGGATTATTACCTCAGCAATGAGGGATATATTGTATTTACAGAAGTTTATCACCTAAAAAGAGGTTTCTGTTGTAAAAGTGCTTGCAAACATTGTCCATACGAATTCAAGAAAAAAGAAAAGCTTCGCAGAAAAGGCTAAACATGGACTCCTTTCTCAGGATACCTCCCTTCAAATTGACTCAATACTTTTTTGATTTTTGTGATATCTTCATCAATGTTTCCTGAAGGATTAAAAACACTATGGAAACCTCCTTTTTTGTTTTTATAATCTACGTACGCAATACAGATAGGAACTTTAGCCTCAACGGCTATATAATAAAACCCTTTTTTCCAATTTGGATTATATGACCTGGTTCCTTCGGGAGTGAAAACAAGAAATAACTCATCACATGATTTAAATAAACCAGCAGCAAGCGAAGTAAGGTTGTTTTTTTTAGAACGATCAACAGGAATACCACCCATCCTTTTTAAGAAATAACCAAAAGGAAAGAAAAAAGCAGCTTTCTTAATCAAATACTTCGCGTTAACACCATAAGAAAGAAAAGCCATTTTGCCAAGAACAAAATCCCAATTAGATGTATGTGGACCCATTACAACAACACATTTTTTTAAGCCCTCAGGAGAAGTTTTATCAATATCCCATCCGATGATTTTAAATATCAGTCTCGCAATTTTTTTCATGGTGAAAAAAATATGTTCGTGAATATAATAGCATCGAGAAACAAAAAAGGCTGAATTATCAGCCCCTTCCATATAATACTATTAACAATCTTATTCAACTCCTTTTACGGTTTGAACAATTCTTGCAGCAATCTTATAGGGATCGCCGTTAGATGCTGGTCTGCGATCTTCTAGCCATCCTTTCCAACCATTCTCAACTACCATTATTGGGATTCTGATTGACGCACCTCGATCTGAAACACCATAACTAAAGTCGTGAATTGACGCAGTTTCATGCAATCCTGTAAGTCTTTGATCATTATATGCTCCATATACACTGATATGTTCTTTAGTAACTGGTCTAAATGCTTCACATATCTGCTCATATACTTCTTTTGAGCCGCAAGTTCTGAGCGTTGTATTTGAAAAGTTCGCATGCATTCCAGAACCGTTCCAATCTCCTTTAACAGGTTTTGGGTGATATTCTATGTAATAGCCATACTTTTCAGTCAAACGGTCTAGTAAGTATCTAGCGATCCAAATTTCATCACCTGCTTTTTTTGCACCTTTAGCAAAAAGCTGAAATTCCCATTGTCCACTAGCCACCTCTTGATTAATACCCTCAAAAGTCAAACCTGCATCTAGACATAGGTTTGCATGCTCTTCTACGAAATCTCTTCCATGGGTATTCCTTCCTCCGACAGAACAATAATAAAGTCCCTGAGGCCCTGGATAACCTCCCAATGGAAACCCAAGTGGTAGCTGAGTATTTCTGTCCATAATGAAATATTCTTGCTCAAATCCAAACCAAAAATCATTGTCGTCATCATCAATCGTTGCACGACCGTTTGATTCATGAGCAGATCCATCCGAATTCAATACCTCAGTCATTACCAAGAAACCATTTCTTCTATCTGGATCGGGATAAACAGCAACTGGCTTCAATAAACAGTCTGAATTCCCACCCTCTGCCTGCTTTGTAGAACTTCCATCAAATGACCACATCGGACAATCTTCAAGTTTACCACTAAAATCTTCTACAACTTTAGTTTTACTCCGCATATTTTGCGTTGGAACATATCCATCAAGCCAGATATACTCTAATTTACTCTTACTCATAATCGTTTTATTTTATTTAACCGTAAAAAAAGACTTCTCCACGAACTTCGCTGCATACTCTAGTTCGGTTCAACGCGGAACAAATACAAATATAAAAGTTATACAAGCAGACAATTCCTAAAAAACAGCGATTTTTTCAACAAAAGTGGTTACTTTTTCACATTCAAAATACTTTTAGATATAATCCAAAAGCATTAAAACAAAAAATAATTATTCATTTGCTTCAAAAAGAGCTTATAAAAAAGTTAAAAAAAGAACTCCCCGGAACATCCGTTCACCAGGAATTCTATCCACTCAGGAGTTATGAGGTTGACGCATCTATATATAGAGAAAGTGCAGTTGCAATTCATATAATATTCTATCAAAACGATATTGAATTAATTTTAATAAAAAGGAGTTCTTATAACGGTGCACATAGTGGACAAATAGCATTTCCGGGAGGCAAAGCAGAAGTAGCAGATGTCAACCTAGAACATACAGCAAGAAGAGAAAGTTATGAGGAAATTGGAATACCTATAGACAATGGCATATGCCTAGGAAAACTGAGTCCCGTTTTGATCCCTGTATCAGAATTCAAAGTAACTCCTTACCTATTCACTCATGATGTATTTCCTAATTTGATGGGAAATCAAAGAGAAGTCGATGAGATCATAAAATGTCGTCTTTCAGATCTTGACACCTATACAAAAAAAATGTTCCAAGATATTGAAGCGAAAGCTGGTTTGATGCTTAAAAACGTACCTGGAATCAACTATAAAGGACATTTCATATGGGGAGCTACGGCCCTCATGATTCATGAACTAAATTGTATCATGAAAACTTTGTAAATCAAAAAGAGGAACAAACCTTAACTTGTTCCTCTTTCTGCTAAACCATGCTAAACTATAAAACTCAAAGCTACAAGAATTGTAACTTTGGCGCAAAGATAACACATGTTTTTAATTCAGTTACATTTTTTTTAAAAAACTTATTTATTTTTTCGAGCCCGAACCATTTCTCGTTTACCAGGGGGTCCAGGAAGACTAACTACCTCAAAACCAGCTGATTTTAAATCTCGCTTAAATTGTCCTTTTGCGCAATAGGTAACCAATTCGCCGTGAAAATTCAAAAATGAATACATTTTTTTTAGCATTGAAAAATCCCACATTTCAGCTTGTACACGTGGACCAAAAGCATCGAAATATATGAGGTCGAATTTTTTATCGCATACAGTATCTTCAATACGTTTCTCCAATTTTGTAAGCTTGAATTTTGAATGAATTTCATTGCGTTTTCCCCATTCTGAATGTATAATTTCATCAAAAAATAAGACTGCATTGCTATCGTCAAATAAAGAAGCATAATTCATCTTTGCCATGAGCTCAGAAGACACTGGGTAAGCTTCAATACCAACATAATCTATTGTATAATCTAAATGGGTTGACTCACAGGCGGTTATCAATGCATTTAAGCCTGTTCCAAATCCTACCTCAAGGATATGAAGTTCTTTTTTATTTTGGTTGAGTAGGCCATTTTTTATAAATACATGCTTTGCTTCCTGAAATGCTCCATGAAAAGAATGATAATGTTCATCTAACGCTGGTACATATAATGTATTCGAGCCATCAGAAGTTTTTCGCAATTCCAGTTTCATGTTATTTCTTTCTTACGACGGTCAATCCGTCACGGACAGGAAGCATCAGCACCTCAACCCTATTGTCTTCAATTAATGAGGTGTTAAATGACCTAATGGCAGTTGTGTCAACATCATTCTCGTTAGCATCAATAACTTTTCCTGACCACAAAACATTATCGGCAATAATAAAACCACCTTTATTCAGGTTTGGAAGCGTCAAATCATAGTAATTCTGATAATTTTCTTTGTCCGCATCAATAAAGATTAAATCCCATTTCTGCTCAAGTTCGGGCACAATCATCAATGCATTTCCCTTTAACATCTTGATTTTTGATGCGAATTCTGATTCAGAAAAATAAGCATTAGCCCTTTCATATAACTCAATGTTTTTATCAACGGTTAAAAGCATCCCATCTTCAGTCAGACCCTCAGCCAGACATAAAGCAGAATAGCCTGTGTATGTTCCGATCTCCAATATAGATTTGGGACGAATCATTTTAGAGAGCATACTTAAAACCCTCCCCTGTAGGTGACCACTGAGCATTCTAGGTTGTAATACCTCTAAATAGGTATCCCTAGTGATTTGTGCTAATAGAAGACTCTCAGGGGTCGTATGAGCCCTAGCATATTCCTCAATTTCAGGATTCAAAAAATTCATGTACTTAAATTTGATTCATAGATAAAGAAAGTCCGTCTCTTTGGAATACATTGGATTGAAAGATAAATTCTAACTTTATACCCGTTAAAATAAATTATGACAGTTACCGAAATAAGAAAATCCTTTTTTAACTTCTTCGAAAAAAAGGGTCATCAAATTGTTCCTTCTGCACCTATGGTTGTCAAAGACGACCCAACCCTAATGTTTATAAACGCAGGAATGAATCAATTCAAAGACTTTTTTCTTGGTAATGAAATTCCTGAAAACAGAAAAGTCGCCAATAGCCAAAAGTGCTTGAGGGTGTCAGGTAAGCATAATGACTTGGATGAAGTAGGCGTAGATACCTACCACCATACGATGTTTGAAATGCTCGGGAACTGGTCATTTGGTGATTACTTCAAAGCAGAAGCTATTGAGATGGCTTGGGAGCTTCTTACTGAGGTTTATGAGCTTCCAAAAGACCGTCTATATGTTACTGTTTTCGAGGGAGATAAAAAGGATGGCGTTTCAGTTGATCAAGAATCCATTGATTTATGGAAAAAGCACATTGATTCGGATAGAATTATCAAAGCTTCAAAAAAAGATAACTTCTGGGAAATGGGAGATATTGGACCATGTGGACCATGTACTGAAATTCATATAGACCTCAGAAATGATGATGACCGCAGTAAAAAAGATGGAAAAGCACTTATAAATGAAGATCACCCGCAGGTCATTGAAATATGGAATATCGTTTTTATTCAATACAACCGTAACGCAGATAAATCTCTGGTAAACCTTCCTGAAACACATGTCGATACTGGAATGGGACTAGAAAGGCTTGCGATGGCTCTTCAAGGGAAACAATCAAATTACGATATCGATTTATTTCAATCAATTATTAAAAAAATAGAATCACTTTCTAATGTGAAATACGGTACATCTGAAGAGACAGATATCGCATTAAGGGTCATCGCAGATCATATTCGAGCAATTTCATTTTCTATTGCAGACGGACAACTCCCTTCAAATACTGGCGCCGGTTACGTCATTAGAAGAATCTTAAGAAGAGCCGTGAGGTACGCCTACCAGACCTTAGATTTAAAAGAACCTTTCATGGGTGAACTTGTCCCTGTTTTAATGCAGCAAATGTCCGTGGCTTACCCTGAGCTTAAAAACCAAGCAGGTATTATAAAAAAGGTAGTTACAGAAGAAGAGCAAAGTTTCCACAGGACCTTAGCCCAAGGCATTAAAAGAATGGACCAGCTAATCAAAAAATGTTCAGCTAAAAACGAATCCTTAATTCAAGGTGAAGATGTCTTTGAGCTTTATGATACTTATGGTTTTCCATTAGACCTGACATCACTTATCGCAAGAGAAAATAAACTCTCAATAGACGAAAATGGATTTGATAGCGCTCTCAAAGCTCAGAAAGATAGATCCCGTAAAGCATCAAGTATGGAGGTCCAAGACTGGGTGAATGTTCATGATTCAAAAGCCACTACATTGTTTACAGGGTATGATGAGCTTAAGGCTGATGTCAAGATTTCAAAATACCGAGAAATAAATCAGAAGGGAAAAATATTTTATCAACTTGTTCTTGACAAAACACCATTCTACCCTGAAGGTGGCGGCCAGGTTGGGGACCAAGGATCGCTTATTTTTGAGGACAATAGCACACCTATTTTTGATACGAAAAAAGAAAACAATCTAATTGTTCATTTCACTAAAGAATTGCCGAAAGACCTAAGCCAAGAATTCAAGGCGAGCGTGAACGTTTCAAAAAGAAATAACTCAGCAAAAAACCATTCGGCAACGCACCTGCTGCACCATGCACTCAAGTCTGTTTTAGGAAATCATGTAGAACAGAAAGGCTCATTGGTACAAGCCAATTCGCTCCGATTTGATTTCTCGCACTTTTCAAAAGTAAATGCGAAGGAACTTGAGAATATTGAAGCTTTAGTTCTTCAGCGCATTGAAGCAAACATTCCATTGGAAGAATATAGAAATATGCCCATCGACGAGGCAAAAGAGATGGGTGCTACAGCGTTATTCGGGGAGAAATATGGAAAAGAAGTTCGGGTGATTAAATTCGATGACTCCATAGAGCTTTGTGGTGGAACACATGTCGCATCTACAAACGCGATTGGCATGTTCAAAATCACAGCTGAATCTGCAGTTGCATCAGGTATTAGAAGAATCGAGGCCATCTGTGGAGATGCAGCAAACACCTACTTTAGAGAAAGAAGCATCAAATATGAAGCAGCATCCGCATTACTCAATAAACCCAAAAACCTTGAACAGTCCATTCAAGAATTGATGACCAAAAATCAGGAATTATCTAAGCAAATTGAGAACCTACAGAAGGGAAATGCCAAAAGAATAAAAGCAAAGCTCCAAGAAAAAATTAGATCCGTCAAAGATGTTAATTTCTTAAGCGCAATTGTTGAGCTCCCCTCTTCTAGTGTTAAAGATATTTTATTTCAATTGAGAGGGGAAATAGACAACTTTGTAGGTGTTATTGGAAATAGAGATGGTGAGAAATGTGGATTACACATTATCCTTTCGGACAATTTAGTTAAAGAGAAAGCATTCAACGCATCAAAGTGGATCAAAGAAACCAGCCATTATATTCAAGGTGGTGGCGGTGGACAGGATTTTTATGCCGCGGCGGGAGGCAAAAATGCATCAGGCATAAAAGAAGCAATTCAGCATGTAGAAGAACTGATCTAGCTACCTCTCGATTAATACTTTATGAATCGTAAAGCTTTCCTGATATAGTTCTTCGTCTCTACTTCTAAATCAAACAATAGAATCGTTCCAAAAAAGACAAAAGCAGTGATAATCGTTTTAAGTATAAATTGAATCCAAACATTCAAGTCAAACATTGGAATATTTATAACAAGGATTATACTAAGAATACCCAGAATTATAATTAGAAATTGCTTCCAATTAAAGGGATGAATGGAATAGGCGAAATAAACAAAAAGTAACCTTCCCAAATTATAAAGGATTAAAGCCACAGCAGTTGATATTGCTGCACCTATAATTCCATATATTGGAATTAAATAAAGATTCAAAAAGTATACTACACCGATTAGACTCAAGGTAAAAATCAAATCATACTTATACTTTTTGGAGGAGGTAAATATATGCCCGTTCAGACCGAAATACATATCAAGTAAGCGGCCCATCATTAAAAAGAAAAACACCCAAATACCGTCTGAAAATTCAGGTTTTAAAAATGAAAATAAAAAATCAATATTCACCCAAACACATATAAATAAGCCTAATCCAATCACTAATGACACAGAGCTGACTTGACGATATAGCAATTTCATACCGGAAAAATTCCTATTTTTCCAATGCTCCGAAATTAGAGGCGAGCTAACACGAATTAAAGACTTATAAGGCACCTGAATCGCACTGGTTAAAAAGACTACAGTTGTATAAACTCCTGTAGCTTTCAAGCCGATGAATTGAGCAATCATGATCACATCTAAGGCATTCACCAATACTCTTCCCAAAGTATTCATATAGTTAAATGCAGAGTAGTTGAATATTATTTTTTTGAACCTTTTGGAAATATTGATCTTACGAGGGTCGATAAACAACTCGCCCAAATACTTCAAATAAAAAATTAAAATCAATGGCGGTATGAAGAATACAAGACTGTGTGCAAGGACAAAATCGTTAAAATCAATCAGCTCTAACCAAAATAACAGAAGCAATAAGCTAACGACCAAGCGAAGAACGACATCCATCGCGAAAACTGAAATCACATTTTTAAACAATGAGCGTAAGTAGACTTCGAACACCAAATACATAAGATAACCAATCCCTAGAGGAATTACCCAAAGGTAATAGTCAAGGAACATCGGAGATTTTGATTCGTATATATGCTCAATATTTGACCGAAATAGGAGAAAAAAAAGGGAAACAATTCCTGCGCCTAAAAGAACAATCAGCAGCGAAAAGCTAAGGAACCCATGGTGCTTATTTTCCTTGTTTTTGAAAAATGGAAAGAATTTCCAAATACTATAAATAGCGCCAAAATTTGAAAACTGAGCAAATAAAACACCCAATGAAAAAACTAAGTTTACAACTCCAATCTGCTCAGTAGAAAAAATTAACAAGAAGAATAATCCTTTATTAAGATATCCTAAAATCAATCCAAAAGAAGAGATTATTGTAGTTCTTAAAGCATCTTTTTGTACTATACCCATAGCTATTGACAAATATAAACGTTCAAATGAGAACTATCGAATAAATAACTTTGATAAGCAAATATAAAGTCAAGAACAGGAAAAAAATAGCTTGATCGTTGCCGCATCAATTTCCTTTGGCTTCGCTTATTATCACTAAATTTAGTCCAATTTTAAAGTGAAAAAAGTTTTAATCATAACATATAGTTGGCCACCTGCTGGTGGTATAGGTGTGCTACGTTGCTTAAAGTTTGTAAAATACTTGCGCGATTTTGGATGGGAACCTGTTGTATTAACAGCAGAGAATCCCTCCTATCAATTTCTTGATTATGATAATTTAAATGATGTTCCTGAGGGAATTGAAATCCATAAGGTTCCTATTTTCGAGCCCATTAATGCCTTTAAAAAAATCACAGGAAGAAAAAAGGATACACCACTTCAAAACATCACGAACAATTCCGCCCAGAAAAGATCTTTTATAGATAAGTTTGGAATGTGGGTTCGGGGAAATTTCTTTATCCCAGATGCAAGAAGTGCTTGGATCAAACCATGTGTGAAATACATAGATCATTACCTTGAAAACAATCACATTGATGCTATTTTGACAGATGGGCCACCCCATACAAATACTGTTATTGGAATGCGGATATCTCAAAAGCACAACATTCCATGGCTCGCTGATTTCCAGGACCCTTGGACACAGGTGGACTACTACAGCGAATTATATATTGGAAAAAGGGCAGATAGAATTCACAGAGCACTAGAGCAAGAAGTATTCCAAACCGCGAAGAAAATAACCATAGCTAGTCCCTCATGGAAAAAAGATCTTGAGTCGATTGGTGGTAAAAATGTAGATGTCATTTATTATGGGTTCGACGAAACAGATTTCGTTGAATTTTCAGCAAAAGAAGAAGATTCATTTATAATTTTCCATGGAGGCTTACTTGGTCAGGACAGGAATCCAGAAACTTTTTTCTCAGTACTGAGCGATTTAATAAATCTCCATCCAGTCCTAGGAAATAAGATTAAATTGAAATTCGCAGGTGAAGTAGATTTGACTGTAAAAAATAGTTTAAAAAAGTATAACCTTCTGGAGTACACAGAGCTTATGGGCATGATTCCTCGAAAACAAGTAATTAAAGAATATGAAAAGGCCTCCCTCCTACTTTTACCTATCAATAAGGCAGATAATGCTGCGGGAAGAATTCCTGGAAAATTATTTGAGATATTGAGGACTGGTAAAAATATTTTAGTCTTAGGCCCCAATGATGGAGATGTTAAATCAATTGTTGAAATGGAAAAACGGGGACGTTCGTTCGAATATGATAATAAGGATTTACTGTTTGCGTATATGAACGATTTACTTTTAAATAAAGCTGAAAACATTGATTTATCGTGCAATATTGATGCATATTCGAATAAATTGATCACAGGAAAGATTGCCAAATATCTCGATGAGATGATTTACGATACAAAAGATGCTTAAAAAAGTATTGTCATACATTCATATTGCGTTCTGCTGGACCATCATTGCTCCGCTTAATATCTTTATAACAAGAGAAAGGGGATTAACGGTTATCATTGGAAAATTATCAGGAGAAATAGCTGACAATACGAAATACTTATTCATTCATGGGATACGGGAAAATAAAAATATCCGTTTCCTAACGAAAAGTAAAACGGTACTTAATGCACAAGGCGACATCAAAAAACATATTGTTTTATTTGGTAGTCTAAAAGGAGTTCTCACACTTTTAAGAGCATCGCATATTGTAGTTGACTACTCTCATTGGTCATATCGAAACCCGCTCTACTTCTTTCTTTCCCTAAAAGCAAAAAAAGTGCACTTATGGCACGGGCTTACCTTTAAACCTGTGGAGCTGGGTTTAATTGCAAAGGGCATTCCTTATCTCAAATCCCGCCTCTTTAGACATATTGTCAACTATGATTTGATGGTTTCAACCTCCGATTTCTGGACTGAGCACCTTTATAAAAAATATTTTTTAGCCAAAGATGTTGAGAATTACGGATATCCAAGAAATGATGTTCTTTTTAGAACACCGGACCAGCTAGACCTAATCGGAGTAGACTTAGACAAGTTTAAACTTCTGAAAAAAGCCAAAGAAAAGGGCCATAAAATAGTGATCTATTCCCCTACATTTAGGGATGACGGAAGTGATGCATTTTCGGGCGGACATTTAAATCTTGAAAAACTAAATACCTTTCTCAGCAAGCACAATATCATATTTGTATTAAAGATGCATCCACTCAATGCACATACATATCAAGACCTATCTAATATCTTGAATTATGGTAAAAATTTCGATATCTATCCCGTGATATCATTGTCAGATATGATGATTACAGATTACTCTTCCATTTACATTGATTACCTAATAATTGATCGCCCAATTGCCTTTTTCAACTACGATTACGAAAAATATTTAGAGAAAAACAGAAAATTGCAAACGAAATTCTTAGATACAATTCCAGGGGTTATTGCAAGAGAACAAGAAGGTTTAGAAAAAGCAATATTAGACCACTTAATTTATGGCAATGATGCCTACAAGGAGGGTCGTACGAAATTGAAAGAGACATCCTATGAATTCTTTGATGGAAATAGCGCTCAAAGGATTTTTTGTAAGTTTGAGAAATGGCAAAAATAGTATTTGTATATCTAGAAGAGCCCTACTTTATTTTTCATTCAATCGGCTTGGCCATTGAACTTGCCAAAAGAAAAGAAAACGAGGTAAGTATCTTATTTAATTCCAGAAATGAAAAGGATGTAAAACAATTTTTACCCAGCAATCATTCTATCAAATTAACAAGGGTAACTCCCCCTTGGTTCTTTGAGCTCCCCTTGTACGTCGAAATGAAATTAAATTATCGAAAATCGATTTTCAAAAAATATAAAGAAGTCTTGGGTCAACAAGATGTATTCATATCAAGTCTCTATAATGACTTAATCATCCGTGAAGTTATTGCACCAAAAAAAATAACAATGGTCTATACGGCTCATGGACCTGCAAATGGTCCTTATTGCTTCAATGATCTCGTAAAACAGTTTGACTTCTTTTTCTGTGCTAGTGAAAAAGAAGCTGAAATCAGAAGGGAAATGGGGCAAATAAAAGCAAATAACTATTGTATTGGAGGTTATTTAAAGCTTGATGCTGCTCAACCAAAAAAATTAAATGTGTTCCATGATGATCGTGAGGTGGTTTTATATAATCCGCACTGGGATAAAAAGCTAAGCTCTTTTTTTAAATATGGTTTTGATATTTTAGATTTCTTCAAGGACCATCCAACAATGAATTTAATATTTGCACCACACGCTTTGCTCACAAAACGTAACCCTATACTACGACTCAAACTAAAACGTTATGAGAAATATGCCAATATTCACATGGATTTTGGATCAAATAGGAGCCATGATTTTTCTTATGTAAAGGACGCAGCTATTTATCTTGGGGATGTGAGCAGTCAAGCACTAGAGTTCTGCCTGCTTGAACCAAGAAAATGTATCTTCATAGACGTGAATCAAAACAAGGGCTCGCGTTACATTTCGTGGGGACTTGGTGAAGTATATGCTAATGGTTTCAATATAGCAAATGCATTAAACCAAATAGATGCTTCATATGATGATCAGTACAAAACAAAACAAAAACGTCTCATAGAAGAGGTTTTTACAATACCTAAAGAAAAAACGAGTACTGAAACTTTCGCAGATGAACTATCGCTATTTATAGCGACCAACCGCTAAATGTTCTTTTAATTTTTACTAAAATTACTTCTGAACAATGACACGGATAACAATGGGGTCCTCTGATTTATAGACTGCCAAGCCCTTAGATTGAAGCTTATATAGTGTCTTAAATCCAGCTGTCTCTAATCTTGAAATGAATGAATCAAATTCTACAAATCGACGGTAATGGTCGGTGACAAAAGAATTATCGGTTAAAGCCTCTCCTTGACCAAAAAGCTCATCATGAACACTACGAATTTCGATAAAAAACAAACCTCCGCTTTTCAAGGACTCATAAGCCCACTTCAAAGTTTTTACCTCTTGTTCTAGATTTACAGAATGTAGCGTAAAACGTGAGTATATATGCTCTACCAATTGTCTTTCTCCTAAATTGGTGAAATCTGCTTCTTCAAAAGATAAGTTTTCCGTTTTATAATGGCCGTTTAGATAATCAACCTCATTCTTACATTGATCAAATGCAACAATATTTAACCCAAATTTTTCAAAGAATATACTGTCTCTACCATTTCCACAACCCAATTCATATAAACTGTCAGCCTTATTTAAAAAAGGCAATACAAATCTAGCAAAAGGAGATTCTTCACCTGGATCTTGATTATTCTTATAATAATCCTCCCAATAATTCAAATAGGTATTCATGATTGACTTAAAATTTTGATGACAAAGTTATTGCTTTTATATCACTGATAGCATATAACTGAATAGATTATTCATTCGAGCTTGTTATTACGTCTTTTTTGCTCCTTGTGGTTTTGATAAGCTTGGTTTTATTTTAATCAATAGCTCCTTAGCGAAAACAAATGCGCAGATGATCAAGAGAAAAATTGAGGAGAATGAAGAAATGATTTTAGAATTAAAATATGTTTCTGGTTCAAAACGCCATTCTATTTTGTTTTCTCCCTCAGGAATCGTCACTCCCCTCAAAATGTAATTGGCTCGGAAGTATGGGGTTAATTTCCCATTGATGTAACAATTCCATCCTTTTGGATAGTACACCTCACTAAAAATAGCATGCTGAGTCGAGGTAGAACTCGATACATATTTAATTAGATTTGGACGATAGCTTGTCATGCGGATAGAAGCGGTTAAATCAGGATGATCAACCTCTACAAGGTTCTTAAATTCATCATGAACTACAGCCGTTGTTTTCAGATTTAGCGAACTATCTGAAAGAGAAATGATTTCATTATTCGCATCTTTAACCCTTTTTAAGTCAGTAACGAACCAAGCATTTTCCATTGCGAGGGGATTTTGCACAGGACGGCCGCCGGGATTTAAAATCACATACCTTGTATTCAGCATATTTAAGGTAGGGGTGCTTTCAAATACACTCAATCCAAATTGATTAATATTCTGCTGGATAAAAGCGGTCTCCTTCGCAATTCTAAAATCAATGAGCTCCTGATAGCGCTTAAGCTTTGCACCATGATATCCACCAATGCTTTTATGATAATAACTCGTTACGGATTCTGCAAAAGGATTGCTTAACGTAAATACTCTATAATTCGAATTTTGATTGAGCACACCATAGTCTGCAATAAGGTTTTTTAGCTTCGTATTTTCTAAAGAAGAATAATAGAAATGATTTTCCATACCCTTAAGAAATGCAGCTTTTTTATCCTTAAAATCGACGATTTTCGCACTTTCTGAAGCTAAAATAAATTGGTCCGTCGCACTCGGCATTTGAGGCGGAAGCACTGCAAAGTCATTTGGCTCGAATTGCAGATATGCCTTTCTGTCTTCATCTTCATCCATAAAACCGGCAGAAACTAAATTTGAGATATTATCAATCTCCATATCAGTCTCATCAATAGACAAGTCCATGTATCTTTTCGAAATAGTCAAATTATCAGCGATCATCAGTACTGCCAATGATACTCCAACATAAATAATAGAAGACTGTCTCTTAAAAAAGTAGAACAAACAAAGTAAGGTCAATACACATAAAAATAAGGCTCGGAAGGAATCCTGTTCAAACAGAAAAATACGCGCATCTTTCATGGCTGATTTTAAGCCATATAAATACTCTTTTGCTTCAGGTTGATTTTTCAAGGTGTCAGCAAACATTTTAGACTCGGTTTCTGAAATAAAATCTCCACTTAAACCTGGAATCAAAAACATTAAAACAAAAAACAACAGCAAAATACCACCGGTAAAGAAAATCTTTTTAGAGTCGTTAAATGAGAACTTCTTTTTCAATAACCCATCAACAAAGAGCAAAGCAACCATTGGAATGATAAACTGAAGAAGTACCAAAATCATCTTCGAGTCACGAAATTTATTGTATAGCGGAAAATGATTTATAAAATAATGGTTGATACCTTCCGGATCATTTGATGACAATAGCATAGCTAAAATAGCCAACAAAAGAACTGGCCATTTTATACTGTCTTTCAAGAAAACAACCCCAAAGACAAACAATACGAATAGAACGACACCGAAATAGAAGGCACCACCACTAAACCTTTGTCCACCCCAATACCTATTTTGACGCTGAAAAGTCTGATCACCTGCAAAATCAGTCTCTTTATCAATATCTCTAGCAGAGATATAATCCATTAATTCTTGATCATTGCCGAAAGCACCACCTTTTTCGCCTCGAGCGTTAGGTATAAGCATCGATAATAGTTCTCCAGGTCCGTAATTGTACTCTAAGATATAATCAGAATTCAAGCCACTTTGTTGAGCTGATTCTTTTTGGGACCCATCTGCTTCTACGCTTAATTCTGTCGGACCCCGAGTTGTAAATTCACCATATTCTAATGTAGGCATTAGACTTGTTGCATTAGAAAGCAATGCTAAAACAGCACCAAAGATAAGAGACAAGACAGGATAAAGTATAGCGCTAAATGAACGCTTTTCAAAAAACACTAATCGAATAAGTTCTCCTACACCTACAAAAAGGCATAAAAAGCCAAGGTAGTAGGTCATTTGAGGATGATTGGCCATTAAATTTAAACCAAGAAACAAGGCAAAAATGCTTGCACCCAATAAAACCTTGCCTCTAAACGATAAAATTAAGCCCCCTAATACAGGTGCTATATAGGCTATGGTCTTGACCTTCGTGAGATGCCCAGCCCCCAGATACAATATATTTATTGTTGAAAAACCGTAAGCAACCGCAGCTAACATAGAAAGCCAAGGATTTATGCGCAAACAAAGTGCAAAAATATAGAACCCCAGCATCATTAAAAATGATAAATTGGCCATCTTAGGCAAACCCATTTTTAATACAGAATCCACATAAATAAGAAAATTATTCTTGTGATGCACCAAAATCTGGTATGCAGGCATGCCACCAAACATTGAATTGGTCCAAAGAGGATCCGTATCATTTGTCACATGATGGTCAAGGATTTCCTTTGACATTCCTCTATACTGCTTTACATCCTGCTGTTTAAGGCTGTAACCTTGAAAGAGGGGAGAAAAAAACATAAAAGAAAAAAGGAAAAAAACGCTTAGCGCGACCATATGAGGCAATGCTAATTTAAAGTATGACTTCATGTGTTATTTTTTAGAATTTGAATACATACGTACGTCATTACCTGAAATAATGGGTCCGCATAAAATTACCAAACGTTCAATAATATTTCTCAGCTCTCTAATATTTCCTGTCCAATCTACCTTCTTTAGTTCTTCAAGAGCCCCATCATCAAACTTTTTTAACGGGATTCCCTGATCCGAACAAACCATTTTAAGAAAGTGATGCGCCAATAATGGAATATCGTCTTGACGCTCATTCAAAGACGGAACATGAATGATGATCACTGCCAATCTATGGAAAAGATCTTCCCTGAATCTACCTTCAGCAATTTCACTTCGTAAATCTTTATTTGTAGCTGCAAGTACTCGACAATCAACCTTAATTTCCTTTTCACCCCCCACACGCTGAATGACATTTTCTTGCAGAGCCCTCAAAACTTTGGCTTGAGCACTAAGAGACATATCGCCTATTTCATCTAAGAATAAAGTTCCTCCCGAGGCAAGCTGAAACTTTCCTTTTTTATCCTTAACAGCAGATGTAAAGGCTCCTTTTTCATGACCAAAGAGCTCGCTTTCAATTAACTCAGCAGGAATGGCAGCACAATTGACCTCTATAAACGGCATTTTTTTTCTGCTGGAAAAATCATGTAAGGACCTCGCTACTAGCTCCTTTCCAGAACCATTACCCCCAGTAATCAACACGCGTGCATCAGAAGGCGCCACTTTTTCAATCATCTCTTTGATTTCATGAATGGCAGGTGTTTCGCCGATAATAGAACTTCCTTTGAACTTTTTGACCGTCTTTTTTAAGGTCTTGTTTTCTGCCACTAGGGAATTTCGATCTCTAGCATTTCGAAGTATTACTATTATTCTATTAAGATCCATTGGTTTTTCCATGAAATCAAAGGCACCATCTTTTATTGCTTGTACTGCAATATCAATGGTTCCATGTCCACTCATCATTATTATTGGAGATTCTATATTTAACTGAATTGCTTTAGCTAAAAATTCAAGCCCATCCATGGCGGGCATTTTAATGTCACAAAAAATAAGATCAAACTCCTTTTGTTGACTTATAGCCAAACCTCGTTGACCATCCTCTGCCTCGGTTATTATACATCCCTCGTGCTCGAGAATCTCCCTCATAGCTCGTCTTATCGCTCTTTCATCATCAATAATCAATACGTTCATATCTATCTAACTTTTCGCTCTAACATAGGAACGAATTTAAAAGTTCCAAATTCTTTCTGAGAAATTTTTCCTTCAAAATTCTTACTGATTTTGAGCATTTTTTGTTCCTTTCCATCGCCGACAGGAATCACCAAAATTCCACCGTTTTTAAGCTGATTAAGAAGTTCATTAGGCAGTTCAGGAGCACCGCAAGTTACCAAAATTCTATCGTACGGCGCATAGGCCTTTTTACCTTGGTAACCGTCACCAAAAAACAACCTCGCTGTGAAACGAAAATAATCAACCATTGATTTGGCTTTCCTATGGAGTTCTTTGTGGCGTTCAATGCTATATACTTTTGCACCCAACGCTGCCAATATACATGTTTGAAAACCCGAACCTGAACCGATTTCTAAAACTTTATCACCCTTGGAAAGCTCTAGAAGTTGGGTCTGAAAAGCGACCGTGAATGGATGAGATATTGTTTGTCCCGAACCAATCTGAAAAGCCATATTCGTATAGGCCTGTTCATCAAAAGCCAAGTCTAAAAAATAATGTCTAGGAATCTGATCGAATGCTTTCAGTATGCGATCATCTACAATACCCATTTCGTTTAAAGACTCGATTAAAATCTTTCTTTTTCCTTTATGCTTATAAGAATCCTGAAGATGATTCATTAATTATATTAATTTAAAAATGGAAAATAATGTATCCGCAATCTTAGTGAAAAACAAATTTAATCCGAATTTAATAGTTTTGAGGAGGATACCTCTTTAAATTCTTAACTTTACTCAAGATTTTGAATAGGGTAAAAATGAGCGTAACACCTACCGAGAAATGGTATGTAATTAAAACAATGAGTCGAGCAGAGAAAAAAACTGCAGAAAGACTTGATTCTTTGGGTTTTACAAACTACCTACCCCTACAAACTACCATCAAGCAGTGGAGTGATCGGAAAAAGAAAATAGAGGTCCCTTTAATACCAGGAGTCCTTTTTGTTAACTGCAATGAATCTAAGCTGATTGGCATCTACGATATTCAAGGAGTGCATTCAATTTTGAGGCTTTCAGGTAAATTTGCTATTGTGCGCGAAGAAGAAATTTACAACCTTCAGGTTCTATTAAAAGACCGCATTGAAATAGCAGAGGAAGATTTTGAAACAATTTTAGAAGGAGAATTGGTTGAGGTTATCCAAGGTCCTTTACAAGGAATAATTGCAACATCTATCGAGCAACAACGTAATTATAAAATAATAATACAATTTGAGAGCATCGGACGACAGTTCGTAGTGCATGTTCCGAGGTCTCAGGTTAGAAAAATCAAAGATAAAATCGCCTAATCTTTGATCATATAAATGTGGTCTCTAAGATTTGACATGGGACTCACAATTGGCGAAGCCATATAAAAATGAAAATAGTTGTTACCGGAGGAGCAGGGTTCATTGGAACAAATACTTGCGAGGATTTAATCAGTAATGGTCATCATGTGACTTGCTTAGATAATTTTCTTACAGGAAAACGTGAAAATATCCAACCTTTTTTAGATTCAGAGCTGTTCAACCTTGTGGAAGGTGATATCAGAGATATAGAAACTTGCCGGGAAGCAGTTAAAGGTGCTGACCTAGTACTTCATCTAGCCGCACTCGGATCTGTTCCTCGATCAATTGCAGATCCTGTCACCACAAATGATATTAATATTAATGGGTCATTAAATATGTTGGTTGCGACAAGAGATGAAGGAATCAAAAGGTTCGTTTATGCAGCGAGTTCATCTACCTATGGGGATTCAGAAAGCCTTCCGAAGGTTGAACATATTATAGGCAAACCATTGTCGCCCTATGCAATTACCAAATATGTCAGTGAACTTTATGCTGACGTGTTTTCCAAAACCTACGAAATGGAATGTATAGGACTAAGGTATTTTAATGTTTTCGGAAGAAGACAAGATCCAAAAGGAGCCTATGCCGCGGTAATCCCAAAATTTACAGCACTACTTCTGAATCATGAGGGTCCTATTATAAATGGTGACGGATCTTTTTCAAGAGACTTTACCTACATTGATAATGTTATTCAGATTAATAAATTAGCACTATTTACTAAAAATGAGGAGGCGCTTAATCAGGTATACAATGTAGCTTATGGTGAAAGTTCAACACTCAATGAGCTTTTTGATGAAATCAAAGCCAATTTGAGAAATTATGATGACACAATCAATGCTATTAATTCAATACACGGACCAAATCGAACAGGAGATATCCCTCATTCTTTAGCCTCTATTGATAAGGCAAAACGATTATTGAATTATGCTCCGGAATATTCCTTGAAGGATGGACTAAAAGAGGCTATGAAATGGTACTGGGAGCACAAATCTTCGCTAGAAGTATAAATAAGAAGAGTAAAAGTAAATTTATAAATGAAAATATTAAGGCCCTATTTAATTAATCTTCCGAAAATTGTAGATGAACGGGGAAACTTGACGTTTATAGAGAATCACGAAAATATCCCTTTTGAAATAAAACGTGCATATTGGATTTATGACATACCAAGTGGTCAAACCAGAGGTGGGCATGCATTTAAAACCCAAAATGAAATCATAATTGCACTTTCTGGAAGTGTTGAGGTTTATAGTTCCGATGGAGAGTACGAAAGTTCAATACTACTCAATAGGCCTTCAACAGGCTACTTCATTCCTAAAATGACGTGGAGACAAATTAGAAATTTTAGCTCGAATGCCGTTGTTTTAATCATTAATTCGAATCTTTATGACTCAGAAGATTATTTATTTGATTATTCAAAATTTTCAACATTCAAATAATGGAAAATATTTTCAATTGTAACCTTGTAGAACTGCAAAAAATTAAAAATCGCGCAGGGAATTTAAGTGTAGTGGAAAATTCAGGATCCATGCCTTTCGATATAAAGCGGGTATACTATATCTATGATGTTCCAGGGGGCTCTGATAGAGGTGGACACGCTCATAAAGAATTAGAGCAATACGTTATTGCTGTAAGTGGAGCATTTGACATACAACTCGATGACGGTAAAAACAAAAAAACTGTAAGGCTTGACCGTCCTTACCTAGCGCTCCATATTAAAAAAGGAATTTGGAGAGAAACAAGAAATTTTACGTCAGGAGCCATTTGTATGGTTATCGCATCACATAAATATGATTACTCAGACTATATTCATGATTATGATAACTTTATAAAGTATAGGAAAAATGAATAAAACAGAGCACTCTTTCGGTGAAAATATTATTATCTATGATGGAGCTAAAGTACATTCATCATGTGATATTGGACCATTCTCAATTATTTATCCCGGGGTGGAAATTGAAGCAAATGTTCAAATTGGTTCTTCGTGTATTATTGGAAAAAAACCAAAAATTGGTAAAAATCAAACCAAATTATCAACTATTGAAGCAGCAACTGTTATACGAGAAAGTACAATTATTTGTGATAAAGTAATCATCTATCATGGAGCTGAAATTGGTTCAAATTCATATCTAGCAGACGGTTCTTTAATAAGGGAGGAAGTTGTTATAGGAGAAAATGTTGTGATAGGAACATACGTAGTTATTAGTTTTAACGCTCAGGTTGGTGACAAGAGCAAAATTATGACTAGAACAAATATTGCCGGTAATATGAGAATTGGAAAAGGGTGTTTTATAGGTGCTCATGTATGTGCCGTAAATGATAATAATCCCTTTGATTTAAAACAGCGCAACCAACAAATTAGTGCTGAAATTAAAAACAATGTATTTATAGGAGCTAATACTACCATCTTGCCCGATTTAATCATAGAAGAAGGCATTCAAGTAGCGGCAAACTCAACAGTTACAAAGGACCTGAAAAATAAAAACACACTCTACATTGGCTCACCAGCAAAAAATAGAAAGCATGAAAAATAAAATACTTACCCAATCATACATACATGAAAGTTCCAGAATTGGTAAGTTCAGTATTATTGATACAAATGTAACCATTGAAGAGGGTGTAGAGATAGGTAATTATTGCCACATTAGATCAGGAAGTATTATTCGAAAAAATAGCATCATCGAAAACAATGTTTCAATCGGATCTAACAATATAATCAACTCCAATTGTCGCATTGATGCTTATTGTTCGATTAAGGATAATAATATATTTAACGACTCTACAAAAATTGGTTCGCATACAATAATTGGAAGTAACGTAACCATCAAAAAATCAAATAAAATAGGCGTTCATTGTATTTTGAGAGATCACGTAACAATTGGAGAATCATGTAAATTCACCGCTTATTGTGAACTAAGGGACAATGTTATTATTGGGGACAAAACCTCGTTTGGAAGCCGTTGCACAATTTCCGCAAATGCTGTGATTGGATCAAATGTTACAATTAAATACGGATTCGTACTGACAGACACGCCAAATCTTCTTAAGGGTGAGCATAAAGAAGTTGAAGGGATTCAAGATGGAACTTTTATTGGTGCTAATGTCACGCTGATGCCTGGTTTTAAAATTGGTCAAAATTGTATAATTGGCGCCTGCTCGCAGGTTAGGTCGAACATTCCGGATAATGAAATATGGTACGGCTCTCCAGCAAAATTTCATAAAAAAATGTAACAACACGTTTTTATGCATATTCCATTTTTAGATTTAAATAAAATAAATTCTAGGTTTGAAAAACAATTTCTTCAAGCATCTCAGCGCATAATTCGAAAAGGGTACTTTGTATTGGGTGACGAAGTAAATTCTTTTGAAGCTGATTTAGCCAAGTATATCGGTTGTAAATATTTAATTGGTGTTGCTAATGGATTGGATGCATTAACATTGATTTTTAGAGGATATAAAGAACTTGGTTTGTTAAAAGAAGGTGATGAAATCATAGTACCTGCAAACACATATATTGCGAGTATTTTAGCAATCACAGAAAATGGACTGAAGCCTAGACTAATAGATCCAAACCCAAACACTTTCAATCTAGATTTAATCGCCGAAAATATCACAGAAAAAACAAGAGCTATATTACATGTCCATTTGTATGGATTAGCTACTTGGAACAATGAGCTATACAAAAATCTTCAGCAAAAAGGGATTCTGATTATTGAGGATTGTGCACAGAGTATTGGATGTGTTCATGAAGGTATACAATCAGGAAATTTGGGAGATGCTGCGGGGTTCAGTTTTTATCCTGGAAAAAACCTAGGTGCATTAGGAGATGGAGGGGCTATAGCCACAAATAATTCGGATTTAGCGAATACAGTAAGAGCCTTAGGGAATTATGGTAGTCACAAAAAATATCTCAACCAATTTCAAGGCATGAATAGTAGATTGGATGAAATTCAAGCTGCTTTCTTAAAAATCAAGCTCAAGAAATTAGATGAGGACAATAATCACCGAAGATACCTAGCCTCAATTTATAACGATGAGTTAAATGATTTGCCAATAATTAAGCCACTTTTTAACAATGATCATGTATACCATTTATACGTGATTCGAACAAAACAAAGGGATGACCTACAATCCTTTTTACTAAAAAGAGGCATCCAAACATTAATTCATTACCCTATCCCACCCCATAAGCAAGAAGCATACAAGGATTTTAGAAAACTATCGTTTCCCATTACGGAAAAAATCCATAAGGAAGTTCTTAGCCTACCTATGTCTCCTATTTTAGGTAAGGAAGATATTAAAAATGTATGTTTAGAAATAAAAAAGTTTTTTGCTAAAACAGCATAGAAACTAAAAGGCATTTGAAAAATTAAAAACATCAAAAAGCAACGTGTTTTCCATGGTATTGTGAATTACGGTTCACAAGCTTCTCTTTTAGCTAAAGGGCTGAGGAATATTAACATCAACGCAAAAACATATACGATTGGTGATCAATATCAAAGAGATACGGACTTCGAATTTAAAAAAAGAAATAGTTTACCCAGTAAATTAGTCTATTACTATTTCATTTACCCAGTAGTCAAGCTATATGTATTTATTTATTTCCAAACTTTTCATTTTTACTTTGGAAGAACTTTAACACAAAAAAAATGGGATCTTCCATTGTACAGGTTTTTTGGAAAAAAAGTTATTATGCATTATCTAGGAGACGATATAAGAAATTATAAACTGTTAATCTCAAGATATAAATTACCCAAAGATCATCTTTACGTCAAAAATGAAAAAAGTCATGACGGAATTGTAAGTAAAAGAATAAAAAGAGAAATAAAATATGTTGACTTATTCATAGCCAGTCTGCCCACACATGTCGATTTTGCGAAAGAATACGGATTAAATGTAAAAAACATAATCCCGTTATCATTGAATTTAGAATCTCTTACTTTCCAAAAGCAACCAAAAATAATAGAAGAAATAAGAATAATTCACGGTACCACAAATAGAAAATGGAAGGGAACTTCATTTATTCAAGAATCAATGGAATCGTTGATTAAAAAAGGATACCCCATAAATTTTAAAATCGTAGAAGATATAACTCATGCTAAGCTAATTGAAGAAATTGAAAATTGTCACATCTATATAGACCAAATATCATTTGGGTGGTATGGCGCAGCGGCATTAGAGTCAATGGCCATTGGTAGGCCTACTCTTGCCTTTATCGACGAATCTTATTTTAGATATATAGATTACGATAAAAAAATACCAATTATTAATATTAATAAACAGAATTTTAAAGATGTTCTAGAAGATTTAATTAATAAACCGGAAGATTTAGATTTCATTAGCTTACAATCCCGAAAGTTCGTAGAAGAACATCATGACATTAATGTAACGTCAAGAAATCTACTCAAATTATACCAAAATCAACTATGGAAATAGTCGTGTCCTGTTCAATAAATACTTCCCACCAATACTAGGGATTAATTATAAGATGTTAAACAAGAAGACTTCATATAAAGATATCGCAAGAACTTCAGTTTTATTCGGAAGCTCTCAGGTTGTAATCGTAATTACCAAAATCATCAAAACCAAATTTGTAGCTTACTTTCTTGGAACCCAAGGTTATGGAATATTTTCTCTATATACTGCTGCTGTCAATCTCATAGGAACATTTTCAAATTTAGGATTAAATACCTCTGCAACTAAAACGATTGCAGAAAATTATAAGAATGAGGAAAGTCAAAATGTAATCAAGACATTAACTATAGTTCGTAAAATTGTTTGGTTTACAGGCCTAATGGGTGGTACAATTTGTCTATTGTTGTCTCCTTTTTTAAGCGAAATAATATTCAATAACCCTGATTTCACATATGCAATCATGTGGCTTTCTATTGCAATCATACTTAATCAATTGACACAAGGAAATACAATTTTATTAAGGGGTCTTCGAAAACATAAGAGCTTAGCAAATTCTAACGCTACAGGAGCTATAATTGGTTTAATTATATCGGTTACTCTTTACTACATATGGGGAATAAATGCTATCGTTCCGGCGATTATTTTAAGTTCGCTCGCAGCCTATTTACGAAGTGCTTATTTCGCAAATAAAATTAAGATAGATTGGATGCCTATTGGGGCAAGAGAGACTTTTAACGCCTCTAGACCTATGCTAGCAATGGGTATAGTATTAAGTATTACATCTGTATTGACGTTATCAAAGGTTTTTTTTCTCAGGATTTATGTTGAGGATATTGGAGGTATTGAAGAGGTTGGCCTATATCACTCAAGTTTCATTATCGTCAACTCCTATTTGGGAATAATTTTCACCATCATGAGTACGGATTATTTGCCAGATTTAAGCACGAAAATTCATGATAAAAAATTATACACGGATTTATTCAACAAACAACTAATTTTCGGAATGATGCTTATTATACCGTTAGTTAGTGCCTTTTTATTATTCAATCAATGGATCATTGTTCTTTTGTTTAATTCAAAATTCAAGGGTGCTGAGTTATTGATTGCATGGTCTGTCATAGGAATGTTTTTCAAACTTATAAGTTGGACACAATCCTTTATTATTCTTAGTAAAGGAGACAACAAAAGATTCGCTCTACACGAAACGACCTCTATTATTATAACAACAATTATCACGGTCCTACTTTATAACAAATATGGCCTTCATGGTCTAGGTATGGGATTTACAACTGGTTACTTTTATTATAGTTTACAAACATATTTTTTATGTAGATACTGGTATAAAATTGATTTTAACAAAGAATCAAAAACCGTAATTTTTATCGGTGCAATCATACTCTTATTTGCATTCTATTCAATTGTAATTTTAAAGAACATAGGATTTTGCATCATTATAACATTGCTCTCATTTGTTTTTTCATATTGGCAAATGAAAAAAATGGGATTTACAAGTAAAATAAGAGCGCTTTTAAGAAGAAAACTGTAAAATGATAAATCAAGAACTGACCGATAAAAAGTCTATCCTATTTATAACTGTCACATTTCCACCAAGGTTATCGGTAGCAAGTTTAAGGCTCTATAATTACGCTAAATTATTTCATCAAAATGGCTGGCGAGTAAGTGTTATAACATGTACTCAAGAAGGACAAAATATATCAGATGAGTTTGATCTTGATCGATTTAATATCATAGATATACCATGGAAAGATCCGTACTTTAAGATACAGAGGATTAAAAACAAACTACTCAAAAAAGTGATAGTAAAATCAATGGGTTATATCATTCCGCAGCTTCCTATATGGTTACCTGATATGAGATTTAGATCATGGAAAAAAAACGCAATAAAATGTGCTAATGAATTAATATCGAAACAAGAAATATCACATATTTATACAACGTTCTCCCCCCCCAGCCCACATTTGATTGGCCAAAAATTAAAATCCAAGCACAAAAATATATATTGGATTGCCGAGTATAGAGACTTGTGGTCATTTTCAGCATCGAACAACTCGATAAAAAAATTATTAAAAAATTTACATTTTGAAATAGAAAAAAGAATTGTAAATGAGTCTGATCTTATTCTAACCGTATCAAAAGGTCAACAAGCAATTATGGAAAAAAGACTAAGGCGCAACGTTCATATACTTTACAACGGTTGCGATTTTGATTCGTATAGAAATTTATCTGAAATAAATAACGGATTTTCTATTGTTTACACGGGGTATTATTCAAAAAAATTCAATGATTTAGATTTATTTTTCAAATCAACAAAAGAATTTATATCAACCCATAAAAATGCTGCACGTCCTATAAAAATAATATTTGTTGGAACCCCAGAAAACAATTTAATTTTAAATAAAATAAAACATTATGAGCTTGAAAACTATTGTGTTTTCCTAAAAAAAATGCCTAATGTAGAAGTAAAAAAAATACAAAAAAGTGCTTCTTTACTCCTTCACCTTGCATGGACAGATCCTAGCCAAAAAGGAATCCTGAGTGGAAAAATATTTGAGTATATCTCAGCACAAAGACCTATTTTAAGTATCGGTTTTGACCAGGAGTTGGCAGAATTAATTTCTCCATATAATGGAAAAATGCTTCAAAAAAAGAGCGAAATAGTAAACTACATGAAAAAGACCTACGAAACTGAAATGAAAATAAAATTAGCGGACAATAAAACATCAGAAATTTCTAAAGAAAATCAATTTAAAAAACTAGAAAAAATAATTAATCAATAAAGTGAAATCAACGCATTTTCTATATCGATTTTTCCCATTTATCTTCATCTACATTGCAAGTGTCGGTGTTATTATACCTAAGGGTTCAATTGCAACGCAACTCATTGGTACACTAATACTACTCACCACCATTTATTACTTTATAAGACATTATATTTCAACTAACCTCTTCAATATTCTTTTAGCTTTTTTACTCTACATATCATTTCTATCCATATTTTCGTCAAAATTTCTGTACAGTTTATCCAACATAGCTTCTGCTGCCATTTGGATGTTAGTATTACCTATTTCATTTTTTCTAATAAATAATATAAGCCGGTTCAAGAAGTTATTAAACTCAATAGCACTTATTGGTGTTTTATATATTATAAACATTATAATTTCAACAGTATTTGGTATTACAGGTAAATCCTACTCGCGTGAAATATTCCAAGTTGGTAACCTATTTACTGAAGGTCTGAACTCAATGGCTTATATTCTAGTTGCAACGCCTCTTATTATTCACTTTAGGCCTAAAAACAAACGTGTCATATTTATACTAGCAATTATAATTTTTGTTCTAGTTTTTGTGCAGCTGAAAAGAATTTCAATTCTCGCTATTCTAACCGGATTAATGATTCAAATTATTTATAGTAAAAATCGTATATCAATTGCATTCGGTCTTATTGCAAGTGTCATAATTATGTTGGTAGCTTTCCCTTTATATGAAAATATTTTAAGCGTGCAATATAAGGTAAGAGAAAGAAGGTTAACCACTGTTAATATTGAGGAGGAAGGTAGATATCAAGAAACATTTCATGCCTTTAATGAAACTATATTTTCTAATGATTTAAAACTATTTTTGTTTGGTAAGGAAGTTTTTAATTCACCAGGTAATTATGCCAATGGTAGATTTGGTCCAAGAATGATACATAACGACTACAATATGATTCTTCATGGTTCGGGTGTTATTGGATTATTGTTATTTATTTGTTGGCCGATTCCGTTATATGTGTTCTACAGAAAAATGAAGATTTTAGCAAATCATTCTTTTGAAGACAAACGGCTTTTTGATATTATGACAGTTTTGTTTTTAAATTTATTAATAATGGGTTATCTGATTAGTCTTTCAGGAGGTATCAATGCTATTCTTTTTAATTCAATAAGGGTTGCGCTAATGGGATCTATATTGCGTATCCTTTATGAATACGCTTGTAAAACGACATTGAATCATAAACAAACATAAGATGATCAAAAAGATAGCTTTCGTCATGATGAAGATCAGAAATATAATAAATACTATTATTTTTCGCTTGTCATATGCATTTTGTAAAAATGTAAAACTTAATGCTGGCTTTCGAATTAATAAGTGGCCATTAATTAAAGTTCATAAAAAGGCTTTACTTGTGATATCCGACGGTGTTTTATTCAACTCGTCTAATTATTCATATCATATCAATATGCATTCAAAGGTGAAGATAATGTGCGACGTGGAAGGTGCTCAAATTAATATTGGTAAAAACACGCGTATTCATGGTAGCTGTATTCATGCTTTCAAAAGAATAGATATTGGACGTGATTGTCTTATTGCTGCAAATTGTCAAATATTTGATTCGAATGGACATAATTCATTGCCGGATGAAAGAAAGACAAATAATGGCACCGCAAAAGAAATAAAAATTGGAGATAATGTCTGGATTGGAGCCAATTCAATTATTTTACCGGGTGTTTCAATCGGTTCAAATTCAATAATAGCAGCAGGAAGTGTTGTAAATAAATCTGTTCCGTCGGAACACATTGCAGGAGGTAATCCAGCAAAATTAATTAAAAGGATCGATGAATAGTATAATAATACTAACTGATTATCTCAATCGATTTGGATCAAAACAAAAATCGAAAACTTATCGTTCCGGTATGGATATAGATAAGATTAAAACTTATTTTGAACAAGAAAATTTTCAAGTTGAGGTACTCAACATTGCAGAATGTATTGTGCGACTCAAAGCTAAAGAACCCAGCTACATAATTTATACATCTTCTGAAGATCATAATGACAAATACAAAAGCTTTATAGAGGATATAATTTTATTTTTAGAAGATATCGGACATTTCTGCATGCCTTCATATAAGTACCTTCGAGCTCATAACAACAAGGTATATATGGAACTATTGAGGACATCATTACAGCTCTCTGACAACTTAGTTTTTCAAACAAATTATGCAGCAACAGAAGAGGAATTAGAGAACTCAAAAATAAAGTATCCCGTAATTATTAAGGGCGCTACCGGAGCATTATCAAAAACAGTATTAAAAGCTGAAAACAGGATAGAATTACTAGAAAGTTTCCGTAAAATCAACAAAAAAGATTCTTTTCGACTACTAATACATCAACTTATTAGAAGAATTAGGCATAATTCTAATTATAAAAAAGAAGCAGTAAGAAGGGGAAAGTCAATCGTGCAAAATTTTGTTCCCAACATGAGTTATGATTATAAAGTCTTAGTCTATTTTGATAAAATTTTTGTGCTAAAACGAAACAATCGAAAAAATGACTTTCGAGCTAGCGGAAGTGGATTATTTGAGTACCCAAAAGATATTCCAGATTCAATACTTAACCACGCCATTTTTTTACGAAAACATATGGACCTGCCTCAGTTATCTTTGGACATTGCCCTCCATAATAACAAGCCGATTACATTTGAATTTCAAGCCCTTTATTTCGGGACAAAAACAATAGAAAATGCTCCATTTTATTTCAAAATTTCGAAAAGTAATAAATGGGAAAGACATGATGCGAATAATATAATTCTCGAAGAATTTTATACTAAAAGTATTGTCAGGCAAATTAAGAGTAAGCTGTGAAAGTTTTATTTATATGTAGGCAAAAAACAAAAACAAATATTTCTCCATTTGTGAAATCACAGGCACTATCATTACAAAATGAAGGCTTAACAGTTGATTTTTTTTTGATTAAAAAAAGTGGGGTTTTTGGATATTTGAGAAGCATATTTGAATTGAATAGTTTCACAAAGAAAAAAGACTATGACATTTACCACGCCCACTACAGTTTCAGTGGATATGTTGCAAGTTTTGCTCGAAAAAAACCGCTTATCGTGTCGCTTTTAGGTTCAGATGTTATTCAAAGTTCTTTTTCTAGATTAATTCTAAGAATTATATCGAACATATTCCATTGGAAACATATAATTGTTAAGTCGGATGAAATGAAAAACTTATTAAAAATTAACAAGATAGAGGTGGTGCCAAATGGAGTTGATTTTAATACATTTTACCCAATTAATAAGAAGAAAGCTCGTTTAATTTTAAATTGGGATTTGAACGAAAAAATCATTCTTTTTAATGGGAGTAAATCCAACCCAATCAAAAACTATAAATTGGCTTACAATGCAAGAAACCTTTGTGATCAAAAAATTAAAATAGTCGAAATAAAAAACTTAAATCAGGAAGAATTAAACTTGTATTATAATGCTTGCGATTTGTTTCTTTCAACCAGCCATTGGGAAGGATCACCAAACACAATTAAAGAAGCAATGGCGTGTAATACCAATATTGTATCTACAAATGTCGGAGATGTTAATTATCTATTTGGCAAAGAAAAGTACAACCATGTTTGTCCATTTGATCCGGGAATAATAAGCTCGGCAATTAACCAATCGTTAATTGTAAAAAAAGACAGCAATGAAGGTAGGCAAAGACTTATTCAGTTATCTTTACAAAGCACTGATGTGGCGAGAAAAATAATTAATCTGTATCAAAAATTATGGAAAGAAAAATCAAAGGTTTAGAATTCGTAAACATGAAGTGAAATCCATTTTCTCCTGAAAATTATTTTAAATGATAGAAAAAAATATAACATCGGGCTTTACATATCAAAAGTCAGTAGTAGTTACTGAAAAAATGGTTCAAGATTTCGCATCATGTACGGGAGACAATAACCCTGTTCATTTAAATGAGAATTATGCCAAAGCGTCAAAATTTAAAAATAAAATTGCTCACGGTTTACTCATTGGAAGCTTTATATCTGCCGTATTAGGCAATGAATTCCCAGGTCATGGAACCATTTACATATCTCAAAGTTTAAACTTCAAATCTCCTGTTTTCATAAACGATACAATAACAATATTAATTGAAGTTTTAGGTGGTTCAAATGTCAATAGAATGAATCTGAAAACGCTATGCATGAACCAAGATAATAATATTGTCATCGATGGGGAAGCTATTGTTATTCCCCCCAGTAATATAAATTACTCAGACTAATCATTAGATTATGAAAAACCCAATCCTCAAATGGGCACAAAGCCAGCTCGGAAGCGCAAGTTTAGAGTCAAAAAGCATCAGGCAACTATTTAAGTCTTTTTTCGGAAAATTTATTCAGAGTATTGCAATGACTAGGCTTCCAATAGGTGCGAAAAATAGATGTAGATTAGAAAGACTTAGAGGAGTTAAAATCGGAAAAAATGTATTTCTTGGAGGAGGAAATATACTTGACAGAGTCCGTCCAGATTTAATTACTATTGAAGAATATGTTTCACTTGCAGGTGGCGTCAATATTTTGACGCACAGCAATCCAACATTACCTTTGAGAGAAATTCTCGGTCCAGAATCGCACATCGTAAAACCAGTCACTATAAAGAGAGGAGCATGGATTGCACTCAATGTAGTAATATTGCCGGGTGTCACAATAGGGGAAAATTCTATCATCGCCACAAACTCTGTTGTTATGAATGATATCCCTGCATATACTGTGGCAGGCGGTACACCTGCGAAAATATTAAAGAAAATCCCTCGGACTGAACAATGAAATGTCTATTCTTTTTAGGGCATCCAGCTCATTTTCATCTTTTCAAAAACATAATCAAAAAACTTGAAGAAAATGGTAATGAAACCCTTGTACTCATTAAATCCAAAGATATACTAGAGGAACTATGTCTGAATGAGGGGATAAAGTTCAAAAATGTTTATAAAAAGCAAAGAGGTAAATCAACCCTCGGTATTTTAATAAGCTTTTTGTACAAATACATTGGAATAAGCAAAAATATTAGAAGATTTCGACCTGATATACTCATTGGTTCTGAACCCACCTTACCACATCTCGGAAAGTTGTTTAGAATCCCGTCTTTTGTCTTTAGTGAAGATGATACCCATATTATTCCGCAGTTCGCTAAAATAGCCTACCCTTTTGTCACGGAAATAATATCACCTATTTCCTGCGATACTGGGAAATGGGATTTCAAAAAAACTGCCTATGATGGATTTCATAAACTTACATACCTACATCCATCACAATTTCAACCGAACCAAAATGTAATTGATAGTTTGCCAAAAGATTACTTCATCATAAGAACAACGAATTTAAGTGCGTATCATGACACAAATAAAAAGGGAATATCCGAAGACATATTAGAAAAGCTCATTACTATACTGCAGCCACATGGTGCGGTTTATATTACCTCAGAAAAAGCAGTTAGCAATAAATTTCATAAACATCTGCTAAAAACAAATCCTAATGACATACATACAGTCCTAAGTAATGCCAAGATTTACATTGGAGACAGCCAGTCTATGGCCGTAGAATCTGCGCTACTTGGAACACCTGGAATAAGATTTAATGACTTTACCAATGAAATTGGTGTGTTAAACGAACTAGAAGAGAAATATGGATTGACCAAAAGTATAGCCATAATGGATGAAGAAAAATTGTACAAGGTTGTAAAAGAAATGCTTGAAATGGAAGATTTAAAAATCCGTCAACATGAAAAATTAAAAACATTACTGCAGGATAAAATAAATGTTTGTGACTTTTTTGTTTGGTATATTAAAAGCTATCCAGAAAGTAAAAAAATACATTCTGAACAACCCCAGTTTCAATACACATTTCAATAGGATTATTGAAATGATTTTAATAATATTCTGGACTGAATTATAAAGTAAATGGACTTTACGATAAAGAAATATAAAGAATTAATAAACGCATTAATACAAGCAGGTTATACATTTCAAACCTTTGCTGAATTCATCAAGTCACCTAAAGAAAAAACAATTATACTTCGTCATGATGTGGATTTAAAACCACAAAACTCATTGATCTTTGCGGAAATTCAATCAAAGAAAAATATTAAAGGTGTTTATTATTTTCGATCTGTTAAAGAAAGTTTCAAGCCTAGTATAATGAGAAAGATTAATAACCTAAATCATGAAATTGGATACCATTATGAGTGTTTGGCATTAAAAAAAGGGATGCTTGCTGCTGCAATTCAAAAATTCGAGACAGATTTACTTAAGTTCAGAGAAATATCTCCAATTGAGACCATTTGCATGCACGGCAGTCCAATGTCAAAGCATGACAGCAAAGATCTATGGAAAAAGTATAATTACTTGGATTTTGATATAATAGGCGAACCATATTTTGATATAGATTTTAATCAAGTAATGTATCTCACTGACACGGGACGTTCTTGGTATAACAAAAAAATTAGCATCAGGGATAAAGTTATGACACCTTATGATATTAATATCAGACATACTAATGATATTATTCGCGCTGCAAATAATGGAAATTTACCAAATCAAATAATGATTAATTTTCATCCTCAAAGGTGGACGAATAATCCAATTTTGTGGTTGCAAGAATTGATTTTTCAAAACCTTAAAAACATGATTAAAAAGATAATTATCTATAAATCAAAGTTTGCAAGCCATCATTAACTTAAATCTACTAAGCCCTTTTCTCATTAGATAATACGGATAATTGGATAGAATGTCCTATCTTTATTACAAAATTAGTTTCATTATGAAGAGTAAACTTTATTTATTTTTCTTTTTTTTCACGTCGTATGCTCTATTTGCGCAGTCTCCTGTAACGAGATTAAATGACACCTACTGCTTCAACTATAACTTACCTGCGTTAAATTCGAACTTTTTTGCCATTAAAAAAGGAGGAATTGATGGATATATTTTTGATGTTGAAAATCAAACAACTTTTCAAACTGATTCTTTAATAACCTTTGGAAGAACCGCTGGTCGTTTTGCGAACCTATCGGACTTTCCGCTTGCGGGTATTAACTATGCGACGACCTATAAAGTCACAGTCAGAACGTGGACCGGAGTTACAACCAATTATAGTGTGCCTAGTAGTGTGGATTGCTTTGTCATAAGCCCTTTGCCAGTCACGCAAGTTCAATCGGCCCAATGTAATTCTTCATTAGCTCAGTTGAATACACCTGTTTATGCGAACAGTGTTCCAGGAGCTGAAGCGTTTACATTCGAACTTATAAATCAAACAACACTAGCTGTTGAAGAATTTGAAAAAAGTTCAGGGTTAATTAGGGCTTTTTCAATGAACGATTTTCCTGTTTCCTTTGCTGATTATTCAACAACCTACTCAGTTCGAGTAAAAGCTAAAGTTAATGGAACATATGGTGATTATGGTACAAGTTGTGATATCACAACGCCAAGTGCACCTTTAACCCAACTCGATAACTATTGTAATACATCTATTCCCTTTTTGAATACCTCATTATGTGCAGAAACTGTTGCATCGGCAACGGGATATCGATATGAAGTTACAGACGGAACAAACACAACAGTCGTAACACCTGATTTGTCTACTAGTCATTGTTTAGTTCTGATGCCCGTAGCATGGTCGACTTATAGTGGATCTCCAGCCTCTATTTCCTGGGTAAGCTATGGAATGACTTTAGATGTGAGAGTTGCTGCATTTATTGACGGAGCTTGGGGCGATTATGGTCCAACTTGTCAAATAACTACACCTTGTGGATCAAAACTTGAAGCAGCAGAAGATGGTAAAATAGTTAATTATGTCTATTACGACCCAATTCTTGCAGAAACCGCGGCATGTGCAGTAGAAGATTATCAATTCAGATATAGAATAGGTGGATCATCGGAAATTTACTTAACGGCCACGGGGGGAAATGAATCCACAGGAAGTCCGACGGATAGAACATTATTTATGTCTGATTTTGGACCTATATCTAATTTTCCGGGAGGCAACCCCTATGGACAGGCTTATAGAATCTCAGTAAGGGTTAAATCAGGAGGTGTTTGGAGTCCTTTTGGAATTGAACGTGTTGTTTCAGTAAATTCAAGTCCAACAGTAAACATAAGGGACGGAGTATTTCCTGCAGCGGGTAGCTCTCAGTGCGGTAGTTCAGGATCACCATACAATATGGCTAATGTTTCAACGATTTTATTGGCATATAATCTCTACGGATTTTCATCGTACACTTATGAAGTTACGGAACTGGATGGAAGTGGTGGCGATGTTGAAACACGAACGATAACAAGAGACAGAGCCACATACGGAACAATGGCAAGAGGTATGCGTCTTAATATGTTTGGAGCATCGACCTCGACGGGTATTGATGGATCGTGGGCAAATGCCTTTAATACAACATTCAGAGTTCGGGTGAAAACAAACCTTGGTGATTATGGAACTCCTTGTTACGTGAGAACACCATCGGCAATGGCGTTGGATAATTCTTCAACAATGAACCAAAATATTGATGATACTCCCGAAGAAAACTCTGCAAGTCTAGATGAATTGAATTTATCGGATGCCGTAACGTTTTTTCCCAATCCATTTTCTAGCTCATTAAACGTAAGAGTCTCTGAAGAATTCTCCGGAATAAATACAATTCAATTAATTGACTTATCCGGAAAGGAAATTGTTATAATCGAAAGTAGCATAGCGGACTTTGTAGGGAGTGATTGTATTCGCGGACTTAATAATGGGGTATACTTGATCAATATCGCCAATAAGAATGGGCATAGAACTCAAACGAGACTTGTAAAGTTGAATCAATAACAACTGAATACTGTTATGTTAGAAATCGTGCATGCCTTGTCAGGGTATGAAGTTGTTGAGAACGAGATCCTATTCATACATCTAAATAAAGAATTTCCTAAAAACACCTCAGAACCTTATATTTTCGTTAATACACAGTGCAACGATGTTATTCAGCTTCAAAAAAAACTAACAAAATTACACCGATACTCTACAGCAGAACAAAGTATAATATTATGTTTTGAAACATTAAAATCAAGAGTAAATAGAATAGAAAAAAACACCTTTAAATTTATAGCAACGCTAATAGTCATTAACGAATTCATTCTATTAAGACTACTACCTCGTTTATATTTATTCAAATGGGTATATACTGTACTTTTTAGAGGTAAATTGAAAATACTTTCAAAAGCAGAGGGTTTAGGGAGAATGGCTTTCGCAGGATTTGAAATAAAGCAGATGAAGGCTATTAATTCAATTTTATATGTTGAATTAAATAAATCAACGCAACCTAAAAACCATTCTAAACCCAGCTATGGACCTCTATTTAAGATGAGTAGACTCGGTAAGAATGGACGTGTAATCGGTGTTTACAAAATTAGAACTATGCATCCATATTCTGAGTATCTCCAGGATTTTATGATAAAAAATAGTGGTTATAGTCAAAAAGGGAAACTTAACAATGATTTTCGCGTAACAATATGGGGGAAGTGGATCAGGAAATATTATCTAGACGAGCTACCCCAAATAATTAATGTACTCAGAGGAGAAATGAAAATATTAGGTTTACGCCCACTAAGCGAGTCGTATTTTAAAGGTTTGTCGAAAGAATATCAAAATGAAAGAATTCAGTATAAACCTGGATGTATTCCACCATATGTAGCTTTAAACTATAAATCCTCAAAAGAAGAAGTCATAAAAGCGGAAAAAAAATATATTGAATTGAAATCTAAGCGACCATATACGACAGATTTAACGTTATTTTTTAACGCACTGAAAAACTTATTGATATATAAAGTAAGGAGCTCATGATTGTAAATGCCAAAAATTTGTTTTATCTATTATTCGTGCTCTTTGGTTTGTCATGTACCAATCATAAAGAAGCTCTTCTGCTTAACCATGGTTTTATGGAGAAAAATGTAAACCTACATGAAAATTTCGATATTAAAATCGAAAAAAATGATTACCTCCAAATTCTGTTAATATCTAAAGATAAAGAGGCAAATGAATTATTTACTACAAAATTTGAAAACTCACAGGGCTTGGTAACATATAGTTCAGGAGTACCCTCAAAAGGTGGTTTCTTAGTAGATGAAAAGGGAAATATTTCCATACCATTTATTGGAGAAATAAAAGTTGAAAGTCTCTACAGGCAGGAAGTAGTGCAAATAATTCAGGAGAAATTAAAAGAATATGTTAAAGATCCATATGTCCAAGTCAATCTATTAAATTTTAAAATCACAGTAGTTGGCGAGGTCAATAATGCCGGTACTTTTAATATACCAAATGAGAGAATTAACATATTTCAAGCATTATCGCTAGCGGGTGACCTTACCAACTTCAGCGATAGAAATAAAGTTCATCTAGTGAGGGAAATAAATCAAGAACGTAAGGAATATATACTAGATATGACGAGTAAAAACATATTCAACTCTGAAGTTTTCTTTTTAAAACAAAACGACATCATATATGTACCGCAAAAAAAATCAAAATCGGTTTTAACATTTAACCAATTCGTTCTTCCTTTTGTATCAGTTACTTCTCTGATCCTTACCGCAATTAATCTTATAATAAATTAAACACTGGAAAAGCATAACTCAAATATCGATTTGGATGAAATTTTAAAGTCTAATTACAAGGCAATTTTAATTAAACATTTTTCATATTGGAAGCTCTATTTGTTTCTTATTATAACTGCCTTAATTGTTGCCTATTCCTATTTACACTATTCAATTCCGAAATATGAGGCTGCAATAACAGTAATGATTAAGAATAATCAAAAAGGAGGAACTGGGATATCTGAAACTTCGGCATTTGAAGACCTAACCATATTCAATGAAGGACTATTTATTGATAACGAAATATCAAATTTAAAATCTAGAAGACTCATGAACCTAGTTGTTCATGACTTAAATCTTCGATGCGAATACTACAGAATCGGCAATTACACGGGGTTTAAAAAATCAGAGGTATATCAACAATCACCCTTTGAAATTGAATTTAAATATACCGATAGCTCAATATTCGCAGATTATTCAGTAAATAAATACTTTGAGTTTTTGAATAATGAAATATCTGTTAGAAATGAAGACAATGAAGAAGTAGACAGATTAAAATACAATAAGTTCTACAAACTCAATGAACACGTTTCTTACAAGGTTAAAAAGACCGCTTTCTTCAAAAATTCGTCTTTAAATAATAATTATAAGTTTCAATTACTACCGCAGAAAATAACAATCGATAAATATAGGAATCGTTTGAAAATTGAGTCCGTAAAATTAAACTCGACAATTATTGATCTATCGCTAACCTACAGTTCAAGCCCAAAGGCAGTGGATATTCTAAATACCTTAATCATAAATTATAATAAAGACGCGAAACTAGATAAAAATCAAATCTCCATCGGTACGACAAATTTCATAAATGATCGAATAAAAATATTAACATCAGAACTTAAAATAATTGAAGATAGTCTCGAGTCCATAAAAATTGCCAATCATTTAATTGATTACAAATTTGAGTCACAGAACAAGCTAGCACAAAACCGGGAAGTTCATGATAAATATATTAATGCCAACATGCAATTGGTCCTTGCTCAAAATATAAAAGACCACATTACAAAAAATAAAGGCATAGAGGATTTAGCACCAGTTAATTTGGGTATTACAGACCCTTATATAGAACAATCAATAAAAGAGCATAATAAATTAGTCTTAAAAAGATTGGAATTATTAAGAAAATCAACGGACAAAAATCCCAACGTAGTCGAGCTGACAAATCAAATAATTGAATTAAAAAACAACATTAAACTGAGTATAGAAAATCTATTAGAGAATAATAAGGATATAGTAGAGTCTATAAAGGGTGAAATAGAAAAAATTGATTCCAGTCTAAAATCGATTCCTTCTTTTGAAAAAAAGTTAAGATCTATCAAAAGACAACAAGAAATAAAAGAAAAGCTTTATTTATATCTTTTAGAGAAAAGAGAAGAGGCGTTAATTTCATCTGCTGTGGGAATGGGTAACGCAAAAATAATTGATGAAGCTTATTCCAACAATGCAATTGTTTCACCGAAAAGAATGTTTACCTTCAGTTTGGCACTTTTAATATCATTCGTGCTAGGTATTGTAATTGTTTATTTTCTGGACTTTTTCAAGGATAAAGTATACAGTAAAACGGATACCGACAAATTAAACCTTCCATACATAGGAAATATACCCTTAGGAGAAAAAAACTCCAATATAGTAATATCCAAAGGCAGCAAAACAGCAATATCAGAGGCATTTAGGACGCTCAGGACGAACATCGACTTTATGATGACAAATGAAGAGATGAAATGTAAAACGATATTCATTACCTCAACAGTGGCAAAAGAAGGTAAGTCATTTACAGCAATTAACTTTTCCCTTTCACTAGCTTTGTCAGGAAAGAAAGTATTGATTTTAGGTATGGATTTGCGTGCTCCGAAACTAGAAGACTACTTAGGAAACATTAGGTCAAAAGGGATTACAAATCATATTATTAACGCTGGAGATGACATTCAAAAATACATTTACACCTCTGAAATAAATTCAAATATTGATGTTCTTCCTTCAGGAGACATCCCACCAAACCCTTCAGAGTTATTAATGTCTCCAAAGATAGAAGTCCTTTTTCAGGAGTTAAAATCAAAATACGATTATATCATTGTAGATACTGCTCCAGTTGGCATAGTTAGTGATACACTACTCATTGCAAAATACGCCGATGCTGTAGTTTATGTTGTTCGAGCACATCAACTACCTAAAAAAATGCTCCATATTGCACTAGATTTAAAAAACGACCAGAGACTACCAAATATGGCCATACTACTTAATGGTACTTATGGAAATAAAGGTTATGGCTATGGATATGGTTACGGATATGGGTATGGCTACACAGGTGATTATTATGTAGATAACGATTCAAAGGTTAAAAAATTAAACCCACTTAATTGGTTCAAAAAGAAATAGACACAGGGCAATGGTCAGAGCCCATGATGTCTTGATGAATCTTTGCTGATTTTAATCCATCAAGAAGCAAGTTAGAAATCAAAAAATAATCAATCCTCCAACCGATATTTCTTTGCCTCGCTCCTGCCCTATAGCTCCACCAAGAGTACTGATGATCTTTCGAAGAATTTAGATAACGGAAGGTATCAACAAAACCAGCATTTAAATAACGGTCCATACCATCTATTTCCTCTTGCATGTGACCAGCTGATTTATTATAGTTCGCCTTGGGACGAGCTAAATCAATGGACTTATGTGCAACATTAAAATCTCCACAAACCACTACATTCTTAGTCTTTTCTAGACCTTTGAGGTAGTTACAAAAATCAGTATCCCACTGCTGTCGATACGGCAACCTCAAAAGCGCATTCCCAGAATTCGGGACATAAACATTCACTAAATAAAAATCGGTGAACTCCAAACAAACAACTCTACCTTCATTATCATGTTCTTCTAGACCTATACCAAAAGATGCTGAAATAGGTTTTTCTTTAGTAAGAATTGCAGTTCCCGAATATCCTTTTTTTTCTGCTTCATTCGCAAAAACGGTATAATCGCTCAATGGAGCAACTGCCGTTTTTACTTGGGCTACAGTAGCTTTCGTTTCCTGAAGACAAATAATATCTGCATCTTCCCGCTCCATATCGGCAATGAAAGATTTACCTACAATAGCGCGAATACCATTTACATTAAAAGAAAATATTCTCATGATTATTCCGATTTACATTGCTCCTCAGGTTTCGCACCACAGAAGCTACAGGAACCCTCTTCATTTTGAAACATAGGATTGTTGCTAGCACAAGTACCAGCAAATTCCCCGTTCTTTTTAAGCAAAATCTTTACAGCAATACCTGCAAAAGCTAAAAAAATCAATAAAATAGGAACTAAGTATGTCATTTATTACAAAATTATTAGATTTTATCGATTAAACCTATGTTTCTTATTAATTAGTCCGTTTAAATACAAAACCGATGCCCAATTCCAAATAATCCGCCTTTGCCCAGTGGCTTTTGATAGCCATATGACCAAACAATCCATTAAACCACTGATAACGCACCCCAATACGATGGTAAATAGGACCGTTAGGCTTATACCAATCGCGAATGTATGCGCCCATTCCAAAAACAAAATGAATATGATTCATGGGAACGAAATAAGCGGAATAGAAACCAAGCTGAAGCAAAGTCCATTGAGTTTTGGTAACTAATGGCTCAAAATTAGTATGAGCCTGGTTAGAAAAAACATCTAGTCCTACTTCAAAACCAGCCTTTGGTCCGATGATAGAACGTGCAAAGAGGTTTCCGGCATAAATCGCGTATTTAGGTCCCCCTTCTGGCATAAGCTCTTTCATGGAAGCTATTGCAGAACCTCCAAAATAGATTTTTTTTCGAATAAAGGGAGCCTTTCTGTCAATCGTGGCGTTTCTAACATTACCAATTTTCCTACTGTAGCCAAAAGAAAGATAAGGTACATTCAAACCTAAATTCGGTACTTTGAATGCAGAGTTACTAAAATGAGTAATATCTAGACCTAGTGAATAGCTGCTTTTGTTGAGACGATATTGGGCTTTTAAAGCCATTACAATCATCATATTCAGGTGAGAACCTATTGCGATATTTTCTGGATTAAAGTCAGTGTCAAACTTTCTATTTGTAACAGCGAGTCCGGTACCAAGCTTCCAAGAAAGCTCAAAATGTTCTAAAGCGACAAACGGCAACTCAGAGAATCCATATAACGCCACAAATCGACCTAAAACATCATTATTACCAACAGAACCAATAAATAGTGTAGCGCCAACTGTTGGATCTTTATAATCCTCAATCCAAGAATCTGGCTGATGCAAGTGCTTGAAAAAAGAAAATTCGCTTGCCCAAGCCAATTGCTGTGGAAGATCAGCCATAGATCCCCTGTGCGCAGCAAGTGTTCCTAATTTAAGCTGATATGAGTACCCCCATTCCGATTGCGTCCAAGCTCCTAACGGGATTAACGAAATTATACAGTATAAGAATAGGGTTTTCATTCTCTCAAAGTTAAGGAATGAAAGGGATAAATCTTACTTTTACTAGCGATTATGGATTTAAGACTACAAGCCTTCGAGCGCTTATTAAATATCATGGATGAGCTCCGTGAAAAATGTCCATGGGACAAAAAACAAACTTTTGAATCGCTGAGAAATTTGACCATTGAGGAAACATATGAACTGGCTGATGCAATTAGTGAAAATAATCTTGAAGAATTAAAAGGTGAAATTGGAGACCTTCTGCTGCATATGGTTTTTTACTGTAAGATTGCAGATGAAAAACAGGCTTTTAATATTACAGATTCATTGAATTCAGTTTGCGAAAAGCTTATTCACCGACATCCCCATATTTACGGAGATGTTGAAGTTGCTAATGAGGAGGATGTTAAGAGAAATTGGGAAAAACTCAAGTTGAAAGAAGGAAAAACATCCGTCTTATCGGGAGTTCCTAAAGCATTACCTGCACTAGTAAAAGCTACGAGAATTCAAGAAAAAGTGAAAGGAATTGGTTTTGAATGGGAAACAGCGAAAGATGTTTGGGAAAAAGTTAAAGAGGAACTTGCAGAATTTGAGCATGAGGTAGCATTAAATTCAGCAGCTAAAGAAGAAGAATTTGGTGACCTCATTTTTTCATTAGTCAATTATGCCCGCTTTATAAATATTTCTCCCGAATCCGCATTATCCAAGACAAACATAAAGTTTATCTCAAGATTTCAATTGATGGAAAAGCTTATTACGAAAGAGGGACTAAAAATAGAAGGAATGTCTTTAGAAGAAATGGATAAATTTTGGGACAAAGCAAAAGCAAGCCTAAAAAATAATAGTTAAAAAAGAGGGCTATAAGAGCTCCTCAATGATTCGATCCATAGAATACCCCTCCGCATCAGCTCTATAATTCCTTACAAGCCTGTGACGTAGTATAGGTTTTGCTATTGCTTTTACATCTTCAATATCTGGAGAATACTTTCCGCGAAGCGCAGCGAAACATTTAGCTCCTATGATTAAGTATTGCGAAGCACGAGGCCCAGCGCCCCAGGTAATATATTTCTGGGTAAGCTCCGTTGCTTTTTCATTCTTAACTCTTGTTTTATTCACTAAAGAAACTGCATATTCGAGAACGTTATCTGCTACCGGTATACGTCTAATCAAATCTTGATAAGCAATAATCTGATCAGCCGTGAGAATAACATCTAGCTTAGTCGCTTCATCCGAAGTCGTTTTCTTCACAATTTCTAACTCTTCCCCATAGCTTGGATAGTCCACCCAAACATTAAACATAAAACGGTCTAATTGTGCTTCAGGAAGCGGATAAGTCCCCTCTTGTTCTATTGGATTTTGCGTAGCCAAAACGAAAAAAGGATTTGGTAAGCGATAGGTATTGCCTGAAGCGGTAACACTACCTTCCTGCATAGCTTCCAATAAAGCCGACTGAGTCTTAGGAGGAGTCCTATTGATTTCATCAGCTAAAATTACATTTGAAAAAACGGGGCCATGAATAAATTTAAATGCCTTTTTCTCATCTAATATTTCAGAACCAATAATATCTGAGGGCATTAGATCAGGAGTGAATTGGATTCTATTGAAACTCAACCCTAATGTTTGCGCTATTGTATTCACCAAAAGGGTTTTGGCCAAACCAGGAACACCAACCAAAAGGCAATGTGCACGAGAAAGTACACTTATACATACCTGTTCAATTACATCATCTTGACCGACAACGACTTTGGCAATCTCGGATTTCAATTGATTGTAGTGATTTACGAGTTCATCTATTTTATCCTTATCCGACATTTGATTTTAGGTTTATTTGTTTAGCGTTGGTAGCCATTTGTGGTTGTAATTACAATCCATATAGCTTTCATCTATTCTAATGAAAGCATTGGAAATCTTGGCATCTACCCATTTAGCTGTGGTTCTCTGCTTCTTATCATTTTCAGCCGCAGCTTTAATTAAAGTATAATCATCCTTTAGATTGGCTTCATGAGGGTCAAATCGATCCTTGAGGCGAACAATACGCATACCTTGTTTTCTCTCATAAATATCAACATACAAATTCGGCGTAGTCACGTCTCCTTTTTCCATAGCATCTGTCAATAAATAAATTTGCTGATCAACCTGATTCAAATCCTCCATATCCCAGGTCTGATCACCTGTAATTGGATTTGTAATCACACCACGATTCTGCTTTGTACGTTCATCATTGGAATATTTCAATACCGCTTCTGACCATGTTATTTCATTTTGATTCAGCTTTTGGTAACATTCCTCCATTTTGATGGCAGCATCATTGATGGCATCATTGCTAAATTCTGGCATATTCAAAATATGAAGACATTCATAATCTTCACCTTTTCGAGAAATAAGTTTGATAATATGAAAACCATATTGAGTTTCTATAATTTCTGAAACCTCCCCTATTGCAAGCCTAAAAACAGTAGCCTCAAACTGAGGTACCATCATCCCTTTTGAAGCTTGAATTTTTCCACCCTGAGCACCACTTCCTGGATCATCAGAATGAATTCTAGCCATCGTTTCAAAAGATTTTCCCTCAACCAATATTTGACTTAAAACATCTTCCAGCTCATTCATAGCGCGTTTCTTATCTTGCTTTGTTATTTCAGGATACATGACAATTTGTTGAAAACTGAGCTTCATATTAATGAATGGTATACTATCCTTTGGGAGTGTATTAAAAAAATTTGTAACCTCCTTTGGAGTAACAGATACGGCAGTGGTAATTGTCCGTTCCATTTCTTGCGCCAAAATTTTTTCCTTTATAATTGTACGGAATTCATTTTTTATTTGTGTAGTTGTTTTTTCATAAAAAGCCTCTAGCTTTTCACGACCACCCATTTGCTTTTCTAGGACGCGTAGACGGTTTTCCATCTCAGCATCTACTTGTTCATCGCTAACAATTATGCTGTCCAACTTGGCCTGATTCACCAAAAGTTCCTGAACCATGAGCTTTTCCAATACAGAACATGAAAAGGTATGACCCACTTCTATATCTGACTGTTTCGCTTGAATTTGCTGTTGTTGGAGATCAGAAAGAAGAATAATATTGTCCCCCACCTGAGCAACTACTTTATTGACCAATTTACCCATCTGTCCCAAAAGCGACAGGTTAATAAAAAGAAAAATAAAAAATATAATTCTATTCATCAGCACCTAGGTTGTAAAGCACGTCGTCATATATCGTTATGGGGTATTTCTCAACCAACTCTTTCATCCAATAAGATTCTAAGTGGTTTTGATAATCAGAAATAACCGCACCTTTAATCTCAGAAAGCTCCTTAGGCATTTCAGGTAGCATTTTATCTACATCAATAACATAATATTTATCTTCAAATTCATAGCCTTCATTTCTACCTTCTACAAATGATTTTCCTTTTAGAAACCCATTAGATGACTGAACATATTTGTTCATTTTAACATCTAAATTGAGCTCAGAATCTCTATTGATTTTTTCCAAAATCACCCTACTATTGTTCTTTTTCTTTTTCAGCATTTTGAATACCGTCTCCGAAACTTCAGCAGTCCCACAAATGTAAACAGTCGCCTCTATCCGTTCAGGCCACATGTATTTTGTCTTTTGAATGTCATAATATGCTTTAAGACCCGTTGTATCCTTTACAGCCTTATTCCAAACCTTATCAGACATGATTTCATAGAGTATAATACCATCGTGGTATTCCTGAACCAAAGCTTTATACTCAGGATACTTTGAATCCAACATGGATTCTTCATAAGCCAAAACACCTTGCTTAACCCATTTCTTATATTGCATATCAACAATAGTTTGAAAATCCTTTCCACGTCCAGTTCTAAATGATTTTTTCAAAAATTTAGCAAATTCCATTTGACGATATTTTCTTTCACCTATCGAGAACATCACCTGATCTACTTTCAGTTTATCAGCTGTCCAATTTCCAATAAAAAAAGTGGAATCTAAATTTTCTACAAACCATGATTTGTATCGTGCGTCCCCTTCCAAAAAACCATATCTCTTTTTAAGCTTTGCGACAAAAACATCCTGAGTTTTCTTCGATCGTTCGTCTTTATTCACTCTCTTTTGAAGCTCTTTTTCCATTTTATCAAAGGGCTTCAAATCATTCCATTCTATTCTGCGAATGATATGATAGCCATAGTCAGTTTTTATCGGTTTTGAAATCGCACCATCCTCCTTGATTGAAAATGCAGCATCCTCAAACACAGGAACCATTCTTTGTGATGTCCCTGAGCCAAAAATTGGCAGCTCACCGCTCTTTCTATTGGAAGAAGGGTCATCAGAGTATTTGGCTACATAATTTTTCCATGTTTCATCTGTAATAGAATCCGATATAAGGTCATAAATCTCGGCTATTTTCTTTTCAGCGCTAGCAGTTTCTTCAGGACTAGACTCCGCAGGAGACGAAACCATAAGGTGCGCACACTTTATAGTTCCACGTGCAGGACGTTTGTCTGTGACTTTGAGAATGTGGTAACCATATTTTGTTCTAAAAGGCAACGAAGTTTCCCCGACTTCTGTAGTATAGGCGACTTCTTCAAATGGATACAACATTTGAAATGCTGTAAAAAAACCTAGGTCACCACCATTGGAAACAACAGAAGGATCTTCAGAGCTGTTTTTTGACCTAGCTATTAAAGCAAAGTCCTCCCCGTTCACAATTCTTTCACGCAACTCCATTAATCGAAAATACGCTTTTGACGTATCCTCGGCAGATGCATTTGGTTTTAACCTCATTAAAATATGAGAAGCCCTAACTTCAGTTTTTAATCGCTCATAGGATTGAGTCACCATAAATCTATTTTCAGTGCTATCTATCAAGTATGGCAGTGCAAGTTGCTTTCTATAACCTTCAAGCTCTCTTTTCAGCTTAGGAACAGTGTCATAACCTAATGCCTCTGCTTCAGCAACCTTTAATTTAAACTTCTTGAAGAGTTCCATATATTCATCCAAGGAGACTTTATCAAATTTCGGATCATCGTTATTTTTAAGGTAGATTTGAAGAAATTCACTCTTGGTAACTTTATCACCATTAATCTCCATGACGACCTCATCTTGAGCGTATGCATGTGATAACGATAAAAACAAGATAGAAATTAGAAGAAAGGATTGTTTTAGCATTTGTTTAAAAATTTTATTTGATACTGTAATTTGGCGCTTCTCTAGTTATCGAAACATCGTGAGGGTGAGACTCTCTCACACCTGCTGAAGTAATTCTAACAAACTTCGCGCCTTTTAATTCATTTACGGTAGGAGCTCCACAATACCCCATTCCTGCTCTGATACCCCCAATAACCTGATACATTACTTCTGCGAGTTTACCTTTAAACGGTACACGACCAGATATCCCCTCAGGAACAAGTTTTTTCACATCATCCTCCGCATCCTGGAAATACCTATCCTTCGAACCTTGTTGCATGGCTTCAATAGAACCCATACCTCTATAAGATTTGAATTTTCGACCTTCATATATGATTGTTTCTCCCGGTGATTCTTCAACTCCAGCAAACATAGACCCTAGCATCACAGAGTCAGCACCTGCGGCCAATGCCTTTACGATGTCACCCGTATACCTTATTCCGCCATCAGCAATAACTGGAACACCAGAACCTGAAATCGCATTTGCGACTTCATTTACTGCGGTAAGCTGAGGCACACCTACACCAGCAATAATTCTTGTAGTACAAATGGACCCAGGTCCAATACCAACTTTGACAGCATCTGCTCCTGCCTCAACCAAATATTTCGCCGCCTCTGCTGAGGCAATATTACCAACGACTACATCAAGTTTTGGGAATTTTGTTTTGACTTCTTTTAGTTTCATAACCACGCCTTTGGTATGACCATGAGCAGTATCAATTACAATTGCGTCAACGCCTGCATCAACGAGTTTTTCTACACGAGCTACAGTATCATCTGTAACACCCACCGCCGCCGCTACTCTGAGTCGACCTAGGCTATCCTTACATGAAATCGGATGTTCTTTTACTTTAATAATATCCCGGTAAGTAATGAGTCCAATTAATCTATTTTCTGAATCAATAACAGGTAGCTTTTCAATTCTATTTTCTTGGAGAATCACCTCCGCCTTACTTAAAGAAATTGACTCTAACGTTGTAATTAAATTTTCGGAGGTCATCACCTCCATAATCGGTCTCTGAATATTTTTCTCAAAACGAAGGTCTCTATTTGTAACAATACCAATTAGTTTTTTAGCATCATCAACAACAGGAATGCCCCCGATACTGTTCTCCTTCATAAGTAAAAGTGCATCGCTTACAACTGCTCCTTTATGCAAGGTAATTGGATCGATGATCATTCCACTTTCCGAACGTTTTACCTTTCTAACATTTTTAGCTTGTTCCTCAATAGTCATATTTTTATGAACTACCCCTATTCCACCTTGCTGTGCAATAGCAATCGCCATATTCGCCTCAGTAACAGTATCCATAGCCGCTGTTACAATGGGAGTGTTTAGCTCTATGTTTCGTGTAAAAGCGCTCTTTAAACGTACATCACGGGGAAGAACCTCTGAATATGCCGGTACGAGTAGCACGTCGTCATAAGTTAAACCTTCCTGAATTTGAGTTAAATTTTTTAGAGACATAATGAACCTATTTTTAAAAATAAATTCTTGCAAATTTATGAAAAAAAGACGTCACATCAGAATTAACGAAAGATTAGTATTGTTAATATTCTGCAAAATTCACATTGACTAGTTTTAAATACGTAAACTTGTTCTGTGAAAAAGAATTTTAATTTCTTAATTATCTTGATTTTTATTGGGATTTCTTTATGTGTAAACGCACAAAGAAGCGATATAGATACCAGTAAAATACTTCAACTATCGGGTGTTGTTGTTTCTGAACAAGACTTGACACCAATGCCATACATTACGGTTTATGACAAGTCTATAGGAAGAGGAGTTATCGCTGATTTTTATGGTTATTTTTCTATGGTCTCCTTTCCAGGAGATACACTCTTTTTTTCATATTATGGCTATAAAACATCCACCTATATTGTTCCTGACACACTCGAAGAAAACAGGTACAGCATCATACACATGCTTCAACAAGACACGATTAATTTACCAGAGGTGACGGTTTATCCCTGGCCTTCAAAGGAAGATTTTGCAAAATTCTTTGTTGAAATGAAGCCCTATGATGACGCTATTCGGAGAGCACAAAGAGAATTATCGGGAGAATCTTTAGCATTTGTTGCAGCGCGATTAGATGCTGACGCTTCCTTAGCCAGTGGACTTATTCAAAATCAAGCATATACAAAGCTTTACACGAACGGACAGTTGCCTGTAAATAACTTGCTAAACCCTTATTCTTGGGCCAAACTGATTAAGGATTGGAAGGAGGGGAAACTCAAAAGAGAATGACCACTAGTGCCGAGGATAGCACAAAAAGTACTTTTCAACGGGTCTCGCCAAAGCTGATATATTTAGATTGTCTGATGCTTCGGATAAATCAATAATAGCTCCTGATTTTAAAAGAAGGTTTATATTTTGAAATTCCTGATTGTAGGCCTTATTCGTTAGCTTATCCGAAAATACCACGTAGCTTAAATCTTGATCTTTAAATTTAGGGTCTGTTCTTAAGCGCGACTTTACTTTCACAATATCATTTTCAGTAAATGGGTTTTTGGAAATCTCAATTTTAAATAAGCGGCGATCTACAATTGACGCAGATAAAAAACTCAATGTCGGGTCAGAATGTGTTGACCAAACCTTCAAGCTTTGAAGTATATCATAGTCATCCAATGCTGCAAACTTTTCGAGAACTGCCTCATTTTGTTCGAAATCAGCTTTTAAAACATCTTTTTCGAGGAAGAAAGACAAAGCAGGACTTGAAAATACAGCTACCCCATTTCTAGCCAGGGCTTTTGCCCTTCTTAAAGCATAAATGAGCATATATTCTGCAGCCACGACCGTTTTGTGAAGATATACCTGCCAATACATTAATCTCCTGGCGACAATGAATTTTTCTACAGAGTAAATTCCTTTTTCCTCAAGAACCAAATTTCCATCATGTACCGCAAGCATTTCAATCAAACGGTCGCTGCCAATAATCCCTTCGCTAACTCCAGAGAAAAAACTATCACGATTCAAATAATCAAGTCTATCCATATCCAACTGACTAGAGACCAATTGATGTAAAAAGGGTTTGTGATAATTATCCTCAAAGATAGTAAGGGCTAACCGCAAATCAGAACCAAAATATTTTTCCAAACGCTCAATAAAGTATGCAGAAATATTTTCATGCGTAACAGACTTGACAATATCAAATTCCAAAGCATGGCTAAAGGGACCATGACCGATGTCATGGAGTAATATCGCTAAAAGAACAGCTCGCTTCTCTTCATCTGATATATCATGTCCCTTTTTTCTTAAAACAGAAATGGACTTTCCCATGAGGTGCATCGCGCCTATGACATGCTGAAACCTTGTATGAACAGCTCCAGGATAAACCAAATGACTCAACCCCAATTGAGAGATTCTTCTGAGGCGTTGTACGTAAGGATGTTCGATAACATCAAAAATAAATTCATCAGGAATCGAAATAAAACCATAGATTGGGTCGTTTATAATTTTCTTCTTGTTGTTTCGATTTCGATTCGCTTGCAAATGTTTACTTTTAATTAATTACCTCAAAAATAACGTAAAAGAATGACTAATTCAGGAAATATCTTATGGGCAGATGATGAAATCGACCTACTAAAACCTCACATTCTTTTTCTAGAATCGAAGGGTTATTTGGTTCAGGCAGTTACGAATGGCTTGGATGCCTTGGAAAAAGTTCAAGAATCATACTACGATATGGTCTTTTTAGATGAAAATATGCCAGGGTTATCTGGTCTTGATACATTGACGCGTATTAAGGAAATTAAACCAAATCTCCCGGTTGTTATGATCACTAAGAGTGAAGAAGAACATATTATGGAAGATGCTATTGGCTCTAAAATTGCAGATTACCTGATTAAGCCTGTAAATCAAAACCAAATTCTAATTAGTCTCAAAAAGAATCTACAGGCCAATCAACTGGTCAGTGATAAAACAAGCCTAAATTACCAACAGGAATTTAGACAGCTAGGAATGCTACTAAACAACAGATTGGATGTAAATGAATGGAAAGAGCTATATGCAAAACTTGTATACTGGGAGTTACAGCTCGATAAGATTGAGGATTCGGGCATGCGTGAAATATTCGAAATGCAAAAAAAAGAAGCAAATCAGCAGTTTTCTGGATTTATTGAAGATAATTATCTCAATTGGCTAAATGGTGTTGAAGAAGGACCTATTTTTATTCACAACTTAATCAAGGAAAAGATTTTTAAACGGCAATCCAAAGCCAAAACACTAGTTTTGGTTATTGACAACCTAAGATATGACCAATGGAAGGTTCTTGAGCCTGTTTTCAATAAGTATTTTGTTAAAGAAAAAGAGGAAGTTATCTTCTCAATCTTACCTACAGCTACCCAATACGCTAGAAATGCATTTTTTGCTGGCTTAATGCCATCCGAAATCGCCAAAAAACATCCACAATATTGGAAAAATGAGGAGGACGAAGGAAGTAAAAACCTCTTTGAAAAGGAACTATTAGATTTGAATTTGAAAAGACTAGGAAAATCTTCTCTCCGCTACTCTTATAATAAGATCACAAATGTAAATGCAGGAAAAAAATTGGTTGAACAATTTCATGAACTCAAGGAAAATGATATGAATTTTCTTGTTTACAATTTTGTAGATATGCTCTCGCATGCACGCACAGAAATGGAGGTTATTCGGGAACTTGCAGATGACGAGTCGGCCTATCGATCCCTTACGATATCTTGGTTAGAACATTCACCTTTATTAGATGTTATAAAAAAAGCTGCTGAAGAGCGAATGGATTTAATTCTAACTACGGATCATGGAACGATAAAAGTGAATCAACCTGTTAAAATTGCGGGACAAAGAAACACAAATACAAATTTGAGGTATAAAGTAGGTCGTGGTCTAGGATACAAAGAAAAAGACGTTTTTGTCGTTCGCGACCCTGAGGATGGGTTTTTACCCAAACAAAAAATGTCTAGTGAATTTGTTTTTGCGAAAGAACAAGATTTTTTTGTTTACCCGAATAATTACAACCATTTCGTCAATTATTACGGTAATACTTTTCAGCACGGTGGAATTTCCATGGAAGAAATAATGATTCCATATATAGAAATGAAGGCAAAATAAACACCTTGATTCAGTATGAATCTGTTTGCTTTGCGTAATTTTGTAATAGTTGAAATGAAATGAATCAAACACCCGATTATATAGAAGGGATTCGCTCCCATTTTCCACTTTTAAAGACAAAAGTACATGATAAGCCTTTGGTTTATTTTGACAACGCGGCAACAACACAAAAACCCCAAAAGGTTATTGATCGAATAAATGCCTATTACAGTACGGAAAATGCAAATATCCATAGAGGCGTACATCATTTAAGTCAAATTGCGACGAAAGATTATGAGGACGCGCGCATTCGAATTAAAAACTATATTGGTGCCTCTAAGGAAAATGAAATTGTTTTCACGAAAGGCACAACAGATGGGATAAATTTAATTGCTTCCTCTCTTGGTGAGCTCATGACGAAGGGTGATGAAGTACTCATCAGTGCTATGGAGCATCATTCAAATATTGTGCCTTGGCAACTTTTGGCAGAAAGAAAAGGCATCGTCTTAAAAATCATTCCAATACACCAAGATGGAACACTTGATATGTTGAGTTTTGAGGAGATGCTCAACGATAAAACCAAGCTAGTTTCAATTACTCACATATCAAATACATTAGGGACTATAAATCCTATTGAAACCATTATCGATCGAGCTCATAAAGTCGGTGCAAAGGTCCTCATAGACGGAGCACAAAGTATTCAACACGGCCAGATAAATGTGACCAAATTGAATTGTGACTTTTTCGTTTTCTCAGGTCATAAAATATTTGGCCCGACGGGTATTGGCATCCTATACGGAAAAGAGTCCATATTAGAAACTATGCCTCCCTATCAAGGTGGTGGTGATATGATTAAGCGGGTTAGTTTTGAAAAGACAAGTTTCAATGAAATCCCTTTTAAATTTGAGGCAGGAACACCTAATATTATTGGTGGTATAGCATTAGGCAGTGCATTAGAATTCTTAGAATCGATTGATACTAATCAAGCCTTTGCCTATGAAAAAGAGTTATTAAAATACGCCGAAGAAGCACTTTTGCAGATAGCAAATCTAAAAATATACGGCACTTCTGCACTTAAAACGAGTCTTGTTTCTTTTAATGTAGGAAACATTCACCCTTTTGATATTGGAACACTTCTAGATAAGCAAGGTATAGCCGTTCGCACAGGACATCATTGTACACAGCCTTTAATGGATTTCTATGGAATACCAGGTACAATAAGGGCCTCTTTTTCCATATATAATTCAAAAGAAGAAGTTAATAAATTCATTCATGCCCTTAAAAGAGCCATAAACGTACTATCATGAGTGCTTCGTTTAAAGAGAAACAAGACTCGATAATCGAAGATTTTCAGGTTTTTGACGATTGGATGGATAAATATGAAATGATCATTGATCTAGGTAAAGATATTCAAGGTATTTCAGTTGAAAAAAGAAAGGACGAACAGCTCATTGATGGGTGCCAATCCAGGGTCTGGCTCAAAGCAGAAATCAATAATACTAGAATGCATTTTTCGGCCGATTCAGATGCAATAATTACAAAAGGAATCATTGCATTATTAATCAATGTATACAATGGAGAAAAACCGGAAACGATTGTTAAAGAAAACTTGTACTTTATTAACCAAATAGGACTTCAAGAACATCTTTCACCCACTAGAGCAAATGGATTACTAGAGATGGTTAAAAGAATGAAAATAGAGGCGTTAAAATACGTTTAATGGAAGAATTAGAAAACACGATTATAGAAGTATTAAAGTCAATATTTGACCCTGAAATACCCGTCGATATATACGAACTTGGGCTAATTTACGAGGTGAAAATAGATAAGGACAATAATGTCGCGATCGACATGACCCTCACCTCTCCAAATTGTCCTGTCGCCGAAAGTATGCCAAAAGAGGTTGAGGATAAGGTAGGTGAAATTCAAGGTGTGAAAAGCTCCAAAGTCGAAATCGTTTTCGACCCACCCTGGGATAAAGATATGATGAGCGAAGAGGCTAAACTCGAGCTTGGATTTCTTTAAATAAGATATTATTTAATATAAACCTCTACCCTTCTATTCAATGCTCTTCCCGCAGCAGTAATATTTAAGAATTTTGGTTTAGTTTCTCCAAATGATACAACCTTGATTCGATTTGAATTAACACCCCTACGTATTAAGTAAGTCTTAATTGAATTAGCACGTGCTAAAGCCAATTTATCATTAAATAAATCATCACCAGTTATATCTGCATGTCCTGCAATAACAATTGATGACTCCGGCATTGACTCAAGTAGGTTAGCTGTCTCATTCAATACTGGATAGAATCTAGACTGGATCGCCGATTGATTTATTGTGAAGTTAATATCTCCTATTGAAGTAAGTCCTGTTTTATCCATTACTGGTGTTGGCGTCGGCGTAACATCTGGTGTTGGCGTCGGCGTAACATCTGGTGTTGGCGTCGGCGTAACATCTGGTGTTGGCGTTGGCGTAACATCTGGTGTTGGCGTTGGCGTAACATCTGGTGTTGGAGTAGGCGTAATATCTGGTGTTGGCGTTGGCGTAATATCTGGTGTTGGCGTAGGCGTAACATCTGGTGTTGGCGTAGGCGTAATATCTGGTGTTGGCGTAGGCGTAACATCTGGTGTTGGCGTTGGCGTACCATCTGATGTTGGCGTTGGCGTAGCATCTGGTGTTGGCGTTGGCGTAATATCTGGCGTAGGGGTACCATCCGGGGTTGGCGTTGGCGTAGCATCCGGTGTTGGTGTTGGCGTACCATCTGGGGTTGGTGTTGGCGTAACATCTGGCGTTGGCGTCGGCGTAACATCTGGTGTTGGTGTTGGCGTACCATCTGGTGTTGGCGTTGGCGTAACATCTGGGGTTGGTGTTGGCGTACCATCTGGGGTTGG
>MDSY01085831.1_pt1 | contig 70213 bp, 70 predicted proteins | sample 811131 | NCBI WGS metagenome assembly MDSY01 (sample SAMN05326643, study PRJNA326480) | marine metagenome | isolation source: seawater | place: Atlantic Ocean: South West | collected 2010 | reverse complement strand
GATTAAAAAACTAAAGAATACTGAAGATTCTATAATTAAAGAAATTACAGAGTATATCCAGATATACAACATTGAAATGGATAAACTTTTATTCCTGCACTCCAAAACCTTGGAGGACTTGGAAATAATATTTCATAGAAACTTGAAAATAGCAATTCAAAATAGAGACCAAAGTCAAATGAACTTAATAAAATATAAAATTGAACAAATCATTCCACCCATTAGAAATGAAGTCAATAAACAAGAAAAATTACTGAATAAATATATGAAAAGGCTTTTGACTGAAAAGCAAAATAAAAAATGGTTGAAATATCAAAAAAAAATAAACTAAAAAAAACTCCCACTATAATTGCTTTTAATTCCTCACCAATTTAAATATCATCTTAAGTAAGTTTAGTTTGTTATATTAGTATTCTATTAACCTTAAATTTAAATAAACGAAAGTTATTGTTAGAAACATAATAAAAATATATCACATGAAAAAAACTAATAGGACCTCAATTTTATTATTTGTATTATTAATCGTAATAGGAAGTTCGGTAAAGGGTCAAGAATTCAGCAAACTAGATAAAAGCTCTATGGACATAGCTTCTTTTCCAAAAAGTTACAAAGATGCTAATAAACAAATCAAACTAATTTATAGTAGGCCTCTGCTAAAAGGTAGAAAGTTAAATAAACTAGCCCCAAATGGAAAAGTTTGGAGAACTGGTGCCAACGAAGCTCCAGAATTAGTTTTATACAAAGACTTTAATTTAAATGGAACAATAATAAAAGCAGGCAGCTATGCCTTACTAACAATACCCGGTGAAAAAGAATGGACAATTATTTTGAATTCTGACTTAAATACATGGGGGTCATATTATTATAATGAAGAAAACGATATAGCCCGCATTACTGTTTCTAATACTTATGCAAATGATTCTTTAGAAGCTTTTTCTATTGCTTTTGAAGGTGAGGATGGAAATGTTACCTTATATATTGGATGGGATACGCTTAGAGTTTCTGTACCATTTATAAAATAAATAAAGCTTTTATATCTTTATATAAAGCCAATATTCAATTGATTAAATATTGGTGTGTCGGCTTCCTTTATCTCAATATCTTCTTTTGATATGTTATGCTGTATTTGTGAAGTATATATTCTGTAACTTAACTTAATGGATTTTAACACTATACTCATACTTATTATTAATAAGCTTATTTTTTGGTAAGTCATTATTTGGAAAAAGATTAAGCTTAAAAAATGTTAAGATTTATTTTTGGGATTAATTATACAAGCTTTAGGAAGTTGGTTAGTCTATCTAGTATTTATGATTTAAATACAAGGTATTGAAAATAAGATGTTTAATCTTTTTTGTATATTGTATTTGTAAATTATAAATCATGCAATTTTTAAAAACCTTATCATTATCCTTAGTTATTTTCAGCTGTTCTTCACCAAATAATTATGACATTTTAATCAAAAATGGAACAATCGCAGATGGATCAGGCAGTCCAACTTATATTGCATCTGTTGGGATTAATGCAGATACCATTGCAGCTGTTGGAAAGTTAAAAGCAACAGGAACTATAGAAATCGATGCAACTGGTTTGGTGGTTGCACCTGGTTTTATAAATGTCCTTTCTTGGGCAACCGAATCATTAATTGAAGACGGTAGGTCACTAAGTGATATTATGCAAGGAGTAACTTTAGAGGTTTTTGGAGAGGGTTGGTCTATGGGTCCATTAAATAAAGACTTGAAAAAGAAATTACAATTACCAACAGCACAAGGCGACATTAAATACGATATTAATTGGAATTCACTAGATGAGTATTTACAATCATTAACAAACCGTGGTATTTCTCCAAATGTAGCTTCGTTTATTGGCGCAACTACAGTAAGAATTAATCATATAGGTTATGAGGATCGAGCTCCAACTCATCAGGAAATGATTTCTATGCAAAACATGGTAAAAGAGGCGATGGAAGATGGTGCACTTGGAATTGGTTCATCATTAATTTATGCTCCAGCTTTTTATTCAACTACCGAAGAATTGATTGCATTGTGTAAAATTGCTTCAGAATATGATGGACTTTATATATCTCATATGCGTAGTGAAGGAAATAGATTGTTGCAAAGTGTTGATGAATTAATTCTAATTGCTGATGAAGCTGATATTCGAGCTGAAATATATCATTTAAAAATGGGTGGTAAAGAAAATTGGAATAAATATGATGAAGTTGTTAGAAAAATTGATTCTGCTAGGACAGCAGGGTTAAAAATAACAACAGATATGTATACCTATGTTGCCGGAGCAACAGGACTAGATGCCTCTATGCCTCCTTGGGTTCAAGAAGGTGGATATGAGAAATGGGTTCAAAGATTAAAAAATCCGAAGATACGCAAAAGGGTATTGAAAGAAATGAAAACTCAAACGGATAAATGGGAAAATTTAATGGCAGCAGCAGGGACTTCAGATAATTTATTATTAGTTGGTTTTGAAAATGACAGTTTACGACATTATACCGGAAAGACTCTAACTGAAATTGCTAAAATACATGGTAAATCGCCGGAAGAAACAGCCATAGACATGGTAATTGCAGATGGTAGTCGAGTTGGAACCGTTTACTTTTTGATGTCAGAAGAAAATTTAAAAAAACAAATAGCATTACCCTATATGAGTTTTGGTTCTGACGCAGCATCACAGGCTCCAGAGGGTATTTTTCTAAATTCAAATGCTCACCCTAGAGCCTATGGAAATTTTTCTAGATTACTGGGAAAATATGTTAGAGATGAGCAAATAATTTCAATTGAAGAAGCTATTAGAAAATTAACATCATTACCAGCTTCTAACTTAAAAATAAAAAAACGTGGTAGTTTGATTAAAGGATATTTTGCAGACTTAGTCATTTTTAATCCTGAAACTATCCAAGACCATGCAACTTTTACTGATCCTCATCAGCTTTCAAGTGGAATGATACATGTTCTTGTGAATGGAGAGCAAGTATTGGAAGATGGCATTCACACTGGGGCAATGCCAGGAAGGGTAGTTAGAGGACCGGGTTATAAAAAATAATTTACTTTTTACGTTTTAATTAAGTTGAGAACAGCCCTTTTACTTAAAAAATACAAGAGGCATAAATAGCAGAAATTCAGTTATTTTAGTCACAGTATTCTATTTTTTGATTAACAACAATACTATCCACAAAAAATTTTCGTGTATTTCCCTCTGTTGTTTTATTTAATTTTATTTTAAAGAGGTTTGAAAAAAGTCATCAACTAAATGGTTTACATGTAATAAAGTAAATTAGATGCTTTTAATTATTTTATTGATTTTTGCATATTCTTCTTCTGCAAGCTCTGCATCAACAAGTATACGACCACTATATTCATCAGTAATAATTTTTTTCCTTGAGGCAATTTCCATCTGAACTTGTGGCGGAATCGTAAAGTAAGATCCTCCAGATGCACCTCTTTCGATAGGAACAATAGCTAAGCCATTTTTAACGTTTGATCTGATTCTTTTGTAAGCTAAAATTAAACGATCATCAATTTTTTCTTCAAATGATACGGATTTTTTCTTTAAAAGAGTTTCTTCTTTTTCGGTCTCTTTCATGATTTCATCTAATTCCTCCTTTTTTGCGGTTAAGTGGTTGTCTTTAATAGATAATTTTTCAGTTAAAAGACTAATAGTTTCCTTTTTTTGCTCTATCTGAACCTTAAGTTCTTTTATTTTTTTTTCACCTAATTGAATTTCAAGTTGTTGAAATTCCTCTTCTTTAACTATAGAATTATATTCTCTATTATTACGAACGTTTTTGAGTTTATCAGCATATTTGACTATAAGATCATTTGCACTTTCAATAATATTTTTATTTTCTTTTATATCTGAATCAAAATTGTTCAATTCAGCATTGAGTTTCCCAAGTTTAAAATTCATTTCATCAATTTCGCTTTCCAAATCCTCAACTTCTAATGGAAGTTCACCCCTGACGTTTCGAATTTCATCGATTCGAGAGTCTATAATTTGAAGGTCAAAAAGTGATCTTAACTTTTCTTCTACTGAGATTTCTTTTTTCTTTGCCATACTAGAAATAATTAACTGGATTGGTTTTTACTTGTGATAAAATGAAAGCAAAATTAGACATTTTTTTTGTAAGATGGCTTGCTATTATTTTTTTTGTGAATTGTTCGCTTTCATAATGACCAACATCCACTAAAAGGATTTTATTTTCAGCTTCAAAAAAGTTATGATATTTAAGATCTGCAGTGATAAATGCATCCGCTCCTTGGTTTTTTGCAGCATCTATTGCAAAACTTCCAGCTCCTCCTAGAACTGCAACTTTTTTTATTGTTTTCTCTATGAATTTTGAGTGTCTAATGTTTGAACAATTCATATTTTTTTTAACGTAATTTAAGAATTCATTTTCATTCATCGCGTTATCTAATTCACCAAAACTACCCATACCAAAATTTTGACTAGAGTTAATAATATTATTAACCTCATAAACCACAAAATCATTTGGATGGGAATCATTAAGTGCATTTATAATTGCTGTTTCTTGATGTTTTTGAAAGACTAAATTAAGTTGTTTACTTTTTACTCTCTCCAAATCATTTTTTTTATTTCCAGTAAATTCACCAATTATATCTATTGCAAAACTAAAATCATCATTGTTACCTAAAGATAATGCCCCTGCGTTGTGAAGAGACTCTAGGACTTTTTCCGCTGATTCATGAGGAACGTATGTGCTAAGTTTTAAAAGACTAGCTTTTTTGGGGATTAAAATTCGATTATTTTTCAATCCTAACTCAATTCCCATTTGATAACTCACACCATATCTGTGATTATCTAAAGAAGTATGAATTGCATATATTGCAACGTTGTTTTTAATAGCTTTAATTACAGCTCGTTCTACATAAGTTTTACCAGTTAGCTTTTTGAGTCCTGAAAATATAATGGGATGAAAACTTATGATTAATTCACACCCCTCTCGAATTGCTTCATCAACCACTTCTTCGGTGGTATCTATTGTAATTAGAGCTCTTGAGCAGTTGGCTAATCCATCTCCAACCAATAGCCCTACATTATCAAAATCTTCAGCATATATTAGTGGAGCCCATGTGTTGAGAAAATCAGTTATTTTATTAATTTCCATAAAGTTACATTCATGTTTTTCGATTTACAGAGATTGTCTCACAAACGAAATGTTATCTTTACAAATATAATATATTCGCCGGCATGAACTTCTTACGATTCTTTCTTTTTCCTCTAGCCATTCTATATAGTTTAATAACGAGTTTGCGAAATCTTTTTTTTGACATGGGTATTTTTTCTTCCAAAAAATATGAAAACCCTACAATTGGAGTTGGTAATCTATCAACTGGTGGTACTGGTAAATCTGTTTTTGTTGACTATATTATTTCTTTAATTAAAGATAAAAAGCCTGTTGCAGTTCTAAGTCGAGGATTCGGACGTATGACTAAAGGTTTTGTTGAGGCTTCTGAAAAATCAACTTTCAAAGAAATAGGAGATGAGCCAAAAATGCTTTTCATTAAACACCAGGGAATAAGAGTTGGAGTTGCGGAAAAAAGAAGGATAGGCATGGGTGAAATGCTTAAAAATTCTTCGTCAGAAACAGTTTTTATTTGGGATGATTGCTTTCAACACCGATGGGTAACTCCGGATTTAATGATTCTTTTAACATCTTATGATCATCTTTTTGTTGACGATTATCATCTTCCTGTCGGTAACCTAAGAGAATTAAGTTTAAATAAAAAACGTGCGGATATTGTTATTGTAACCAAATGTCCAATTAACACCTCAGAACAAAATAAAAAACAGATTATAAATAAACTTCGACTGGCAAATACCCAGCATTTGTTTTTTGCCACAATTGGATATGCAAACAATATTAAAAATACAAAGCGTACTTTTCCTATAAATAAAATTAAAAACGCACCTTTTTTATTGGTTAGTGGAATTGCAGATCCATATCCATTTTTGTCTTACATAAAAGCAATTAGTGGTCAGTTTGAGCACCTTAAATTTCCTGACCATCATATTTTTTCAGAGGGGGACATTAGTAATATAAGGGAGAAAGCTAATGGCTCTATTATACTTACTACGGAAAAAGATTTTATTAGATTAAATCCGGTTATGGATTCGAATCTATTATTTTATTTAGAAATCGAAATGAAACTAAGTAAAGCTGACCAAGAGCAGTTGAATAAAATTCTATTAACTACAAGTAATAATAATTAAACTATAAAATATGCTTGTGAGCTTTATAAGATGAGCGAACTAAAGCACCGCTTTCTACATGTCTAAATCCAAGGTCTTTGCCTATTTCTTCATAATTTTTAAACTGCTCAGGGGTAATAAATTCTTTTACTTCAAGGTGTTTTTTTGAAGGTTGCAAGTACTGTCCAATAGTTAAAACATCAACTTTAGCATTTCTCAAGTCATTAAGTGTTTCTATAACCTCGTCTACTTTCTCTCCTAAACCAAGCATAATACCTGACTTAGTTCTTCTAACTCCTTGTTGTTTTAAATATAAAAGAACATCTAAGCTTTGATCATATTTAGCTTGAATTCTAACTTCGCGTGTTAATCTTCTTACAGTTTCAACATTGTGAGAAACAACTTCTGGGTTAACTGCAATAATCCGATCTAAGTTCCTTTTATTTCCCTGAAAATCGGGAATTAATGTTTCAAGGGTAGTTTTAGGATTCATTCTACGAATAGCATTAATGGTTTCTGACCATATTATGGAACCACCATCTTTTAGATCATCCCTGTCAACTGATGTAATAACCCCATGTTTGATACCCATAATTTTGATAGAACGAGCGACCTTTTCAGGCTCATCCCAATCTATCGATTCAGGCCTTCCTGTTTTAACACCACAAAAACCACAAGATCTTGTACAAATATTCCCCAAGATCATAAAAGTAGCGGTTCCTTCTCCCCAACATTCTCCCATGTTTGGACAGCTTCCAGATGTGCAAATGGTGTTGAGTTTATATTTATCAACCAAACCTCGAAGTTCAGTATACTTTTTACCTGTAGGCAATTTGACACGTAACCATTTAGGTTTTGGGGTTAATGTTTTAATAGACATATTTTATTTTTTTGCATTACAAATATACAAACTTCTATCTAGAGAATAAGTAGATAGCCTAAGGCAAAACTTGATAAAAAAAGAAGTCCTAAAACACTTAATAATTTAAGCTTTTTCCCAGGTTTATGTTCCTGAGGCATTTGATCACTTAATACTAACTTGAAATTTAGGAAGGCATAAAATGGAGCAGTAATAAATGATAATATAGTTGCAATTCTAATCAAAAGCCCCATTTCGGAGAGGAGAAACATAAAAATGAAAATTGTTCCACCTGCAAGAATCAAAAGCCATAATTTATAGTCTCTTCGGTTTTTTTTTGGATAAAGTAATTCAATTGTTTTACTCATTGCTCTTGGTGAGGCATCTAAAGTAGTAATGGTAGTGCTAAACATCGTTGTTAGTGCTGCAATTGCAATTATTAAGTATACCCCATTTCCTAAAGTAGAAGTATAAAGATTAATTAGTTGAGCAGCAAAAACTCCACCTTCATCAGAAAACTGAGTCCCAGTTCCAAACATAATAAAAGCACCAAGCCCCATGAAACATGCTCCTAAAATTAAAGTTACCAAATAACCTACATTAAAGTCAAAAAGGCTTTCTTTCATGGTAATTTTTGAATCACTTGTCTTATTTTTTTCAATTACCCAAAGAGATTGCCACACCGATATATCCATTGGAGCTGGCATCCAACCCATAAATGCAATTAAAAATAAGAGACTCGATTCTTTGGGAAAAATTTGAGCTAATGGAAGAGGAGTAGTATTTTTGAAATATGCTAAACTGACTGCAATCACAGTCGTTATGGTTAATATCAGAATCCCCCACTTAACAATCCGATCTAGTGTAGCATACTTACCTAGCCATAAAATTAATGTACAGATTATTGTTATTGCAACAGACCAATAAACTAGATTTTCAGAGACTCCAAAAATCTGAGATGCTAATCCTGCCGTAACTATAGTTACCGCAGTTTGAATTGAAAACATTGTGGCTAAATTAATAAAAAAGTAAGCCCTTAAATAGCCTTTACCTAGGTGCATATAACCATCTAAAAGACTTTTGTTTGTAGCAACTGAAAAACGAGGTCCAAATTGGAAAAACGGATACTTAAATAAATTAACAAGAATAAGCGCCCATAATAATCCCCAGCCAAAATCAGCACCAGCTCTAGTTGATTGGACTAAGTGAGAAACACCAATTGCAGCACCAGCAAAAAGGAGCCCAGGTCCAATTTTACTTAGTTTTTTTATCATTATTGGTTATTTTTTGAGCAAGAATTTTTTTTGCACGTAGTAATGTTACTTTAACGGTGTTCATTGGTAGATTTAATCTTTCACTTATTTCTTTGTAGGAAAGTTCTTCAAAAAAGCGCAACCGAATAATGGTTTTATATTCTAGTTTTAGGGTCTTTATTTTTAGCAATAAATCAGATAAGTTTTGCGTGCTTATTAATAAGTCTTCTGGGGATAGATTTCCATCTTGAACTTGAGTTATTACTTCTTCATTAAAAGAACAAGATGTAATTTTACTATTTGCTTTTCCTCTACGATGTTCATCAATTTGAAGGTTATTAGATATTGTAACTATCCAAGTTTCAAAGGTATATTTAGGATTGAATGTTTCAATCTTGTCAAATGCTCTTGCAAATGAACGAACCGCAATATCCTCAGCCTGATCTTCATTTCCATTTTTTTTTAAAAGATAATTAAATAAATAGTCCCAGTAGGTTTCAAAAAGAAAGCCAAAAGCCTTTTGATTGTTGTTTTTCGCTGCGAGAATAGCTTTTAAAACTTTTTCAGAATTCATTAATATTTAAATATACAATAAATTAAATTTATTGTTTTACTATCTCTTGGTTCTTACAGTCCTGCTCATCAGGTAGTTTTCCACAAAAACCGCAAGGTTCATTATTCTTATTTAAGAAAGGACTTTGACTAGCACATGTACCAGCAAATTCTCCGTTTTTCTTTAAAAGAACCTTTATTGCAATACCAGCAAATGCGAGTGCAAGCAAGCAAAATGTTATTAAAAATAATTTGATCATAATTCAGTAAAATTACATTATTTTTTTTCAAAATTTTAAGAATAAAACTATTTATAATTTCATAAGTAAATATAGTGTTGTAGTTAGATTGAAGTTTTATAAAAGAGTTTCTTCTTTCTCTAATAAAACAACTTAAGCTTTTTTTAAATATTATTTTAAGTAAAATATTAAATTAAATTTTTCCAAATAATTGCACAAAAGAAATATAAATACCCCAGTGTTACAGTAAGTTTTATAAAAACACCACTAAGAAAACCTAAAAGCGATCCGAGCGCAGATTTTAGAGCTTTTTTTTGATTTTTATTTTTCAATAGTTCTCCAAAATATGCTCCTGAAAATGGTCCAATTAATATACCAAATGGTCCTAAAAACAGTAAACCAATAATAAGACCTATTGAGGCACCATAAGCACCATATTTTGTTCCTCCAAATTTTTTTGTTCCAATTGCAGGTATGAAATAATCCATAAAAAAAAGAACTAAAGCAACCCCCATAGTAATCCATACGAAAGAACTATTTTCTGGCACTTGCGAATGATTATGTATTAGAAATAGCCCTCCCCAGCTTGTTAAGGGACCAGGTAAAATAGGCAAAAAACTTCCAATTATTCCTAAACAAATTAAGACAAAAGAAGAAGTTAATATTATAATGTCCATATATAAATAATACTTGTTTCTTAAACGTTTTATTTATTCTAGTTGAAATGTAACACAAAAAAGCAGTAATTTTAGTTCATATTAATATGACTTTTAATATTTTTATTAAATCTTTAAACCCAATCAAATGAATCTTTTAATCAGAATCTCTTTTATTTCTATTTTGTTTTTTGTTTTACAAGGTTGTGAATACTTAAACACTATTAATATTTCACCAAAACAAATAAAACAACAATCTACATGGAATGATAGAGATCAAGAACCTTCTTTTAATGATTGTGAAGGACTTAAGAATGATGCAAATATTAACTGCTTTAAACAGATTATAAGTAATAATATTTCATATGCTCTAGGCCAACGCACTTTTATTTCGTCAGAAAAATTAGACCAAGAGATTGTTGTTATTATTCAAATTGATTCGGAAGGTAATTTTTTATTATTTGAAGTTGAAGATGAGTATGATGTAATTTCAAAAATTGAATTTCTTTATTCTGAATTAGAAAATATAATTACAAATTTACCTCAAGCATTACCTGCCATAAAAACAAATGTTGGGATAAAGGTAAAGACACAATTAAAATTACCTGTCAGAATAATAGCTTCATCCCAAAAGTGATGCATGAAAGAATAATTTTAGGTATTGATCCTGGTACGACAATAATGGGTTTCGGACTCATTAAAATAGTTAAAGGTGAAATGCATTTTATTCAGCTTAATGAGTTAATTTTATCAAAATATGATAACCATTATCTTAAGCTTAAGCACATTTTTAATCGTACAACTGAATTAATAGACACTTACCATCCTGATGAAATTGCATTAGAAGCACCTTTTTTTGGTAAGAATGTACAATCCATGCTTAAACTCGGAAGAGCCCAAGGAGTTGCGATGGCTGCAGGCTTATCCAGAGACATCCCTGTTTCTGAATATTCTCCTAAAAAAATAAAAATGTCGATCACAGGAAATGGTAATGCAAGCAAAGAACAAGTTGCTAAAATGCTTCAAAGTTTATTAGGTTTTAAAACACTTCCAAAAAACTTAGATTCCACAGACGGTTTAGCTGCTGCAGTTTGTCACTTTTTTAATTCTGGAACAAGTCAAACTGAAAAAAAATATACTGGATGGAGTACTTTTATAAGCCAAAATCCAGATAAAATTAAAAGCTAAAAATTTATTTTTATGGCAGCTGTATACTTTCATGTTCCTTTTTGCAAGCAAGCCTGTCATTATTGTAATTTTCACTTTTCAACTTCACTTAAAAATAAAGCTTCTATACTGGAAGCGATGGCCAAGGAATTAGATCTCAGAAAGCAAGAATTACCTTCAAACTCAGAAATCACTAGTATTTATTTTGGTGGCGGTACACCCTCCATATTGTCAGCATTAGAGATAAAGTTCCTTATAAACTCTGTTAAGAGTTATTTTGTAATTACAGATTCTGTCGAAATAACTTTAGAGATAAATCCTGATGATTATCGCTCTAATTATCTTGAGGAACTCAAAAGCATTGGGGTAAATCGACTTAGTGTTGGAATTCAATCATTTCATGAAGAAGAATTAAAACTTATGAACCGAGCTCACAATGCTCAACAAGCTTTTGCGGTACTGGATAACATTAAAACTTTGTTTAATAATTTTTCGTTGGATTTGATTTATGGACTGCCTAATAGTAATCTCAAATCTTGGATTAATAATATAGAGCATGCTTTACAATACAATCCTAAGCACATATCAAGTTATGTACTCACTGTAGAGCCTAAAACTGTTCTGAGTCATATGATTATAAAAAAAGAAGTTAAGGTTTTGGGAGATGAAGAATTATTGAGTCAATTTAATTATTTAGTAAACCGATTAGAAAAAGAAGGTTTTGATCATTATGAACTTTCTAGTTTTGGTAAGCCAGGTTTTCATTCAGTTAACAATTCAGCTTATTGGAGCGGGAAGTCGTATCTTGGTATCGGACCTTCTGCTCACAGTTTTGATGGATTAATCCGAAGTTGGAACATATCAAACAATACTAAATATTTAAAGGGAGTATCTTTAAATAAACCTTTTATTGAGCGTGAGATACTGACTAAAGCAGATCATTATAACGAATACTTGATGACAAGACTTCGGACTGAAAAGGGAGTCTCTTTGAATTATATCGACAAAAATTTTGGCACTTATTTCAAAGAATTATTAGAGAAAGAGTCACAATCACAAATTGAATCTCAAGCATTGTATTGGGATGGAGACTCCCTTAAAGTATCTCGCAAGGCAAAGTTTTTAGTTGATGGAATTGCTTCTAATTTATTTTCGTTGAATTCATAATCTACTTTTGACTAAACAGCTTTGCGTAGTTTTTGTAAAATAATGGTATGGTCTCAATCCCTTTGAAAAAATTGAATAATCCAAAATGCTCGTTTGGAGAGTGAATAGCATCACTATCTAGACCAAATCCCATAAGTACACTTTTAGTCCCTAATACGTCTTCAAATAAAGGAACAATTGGAATACTGCCACCTCCCTTTTGTGGGATAGGCTCTACTCCAAAAGTTTCTGCATAAGCTCTATGGGCCGCTTTGTATCCAATATTATCGGTTGGAGTTACATAAGCTTGTCCTCCATGATGTTTTATTACCTGAATAGAAATACCATCTGGTACAAGTGTTTTGATATGATTTTTAAATAATTCACTAATTATCTCCCAATCTTGCCCTGGAACCAAGCGCATTGAAATTTTAGCATGAGCTTTACTTGCAATAACTGTTTTTGCTCCTTCACCAGTATAACCTCCCCAAATCCCATTTACATCTAATGATGGTCTAATAGAGCTTCGTTCTAATGTAGAAAACCCTATTTCTCCATAAACTGCATTAATTTGAATTTCTTTTTTATAATTATCAATGCTAAAAGGAGCTTTTGTCATTTCTTCACGTTCTTCTTTACTTATATTTTCAACTCCTTCATAAAACCCAGGAATAGTTATACAATTGTTTTCGTCATGAAGTTGTGCAATCATTTTGGTTAGAATATTAATTGGATTTGCTACAGCTCCTCCATATAATCCAGAATGTAAATCACGATTAGGACCAGTAACTGTTACTTCCATGTAACTTAAACCACGTAATCCAGTTGTTATAGACGGTTGTGAATTACTAATCATCCCAGTGTCAGAAATGAGAATAACATCATTCCTTAATTTTTCTTTATTCTGTTTAATAAAAAGCTCTAGATTATCACTTCCAACTTCTTCTTCTCCCTCAATCATGAATTTCACATTACAAGTAAGTTCATCGTTCTTTACCATTATTTCGAGTGCCTTTATATGCATGTACATCTGTCCTTTATCATCGCACGCTCCTCTGGCAAAAATTGCACCTTCTTTGTGGAGTTCTGTTTTTTTAATTATTGGTTCGAAAGGTGGGTTATCCCATAATTCAATTGGATCTGGAGGTTGCACGTCATAATGTCCATAAACTAAGATTGTTGGAAGGTTAGAGTCTACAATGCGTTCACCATACACAATAGGATGACCTTTGGTTGGGAAAATTTCGGTCTCTGTACAGCCTGCAGATGCTAAAGCATCTTTAACCCATTTAGCACCTTTTTTTATGTCTTCATTATATTTCGAATCTGCACTAATCGTTGGGATTTTTAAAAGCTCAATTAGTTCATCTATAAAACGTTGTTTTTCAGAGGGTAAAATGGTTGCCATAAAGAGAAATTTTTGGATTAAATTTATTAAGACAAAGATTAAGTTTTTTTCTTAGCAAAAAACTTTTTTAAAAAAAAACTTGATTATATTTGTTTTTTTTAATTTAAGCGGGTGTGGTGAAATTGGTAGACACGCTAGACTTAGGATCTAGTGCTTTACAGCTTGGGGGTTCGAGTCCCTTCACCCGCACAAAAAAATCTTCTTAAAAAGAAATTTTCTTACGGATTTAAATCAAATCATATATATTTACGAAATATGAAAAGAAATTTTTATGCTATATTGATTACTTACAGGTATAATTTTATCGATCAATCTTAAAATTATCTAATTTGATATCATCAAGTCCTTCATCATCAAAAGGATATTCCATAAGATCTTGAATATTATAAAGAGAAATTAATATAAACTCACTTACGACAACCACAAAGTAAGTAATCCATTGTGTGTTATCATCTCCACCAATTTTATTTATAATTGTCGGAGTGTATATTAGGGGAAAAATATAAATAAATACTTTGCAATATGCTTTTAAACTTACAGGAGTTCTATGGATATGAATGGCTTCAAGATTTTCTATTGATTCATTAACTGATCGCATAAAACCAAAAATCTTTAAACGAAAACCACCTGATATAGTTTCGTCGTTTTCTAAAACGAATTGCTCTACTTTGTTGATCGACTTATCTACATCTTGAATTATAATATCACTATTTTTAAGGTACTTAAGAAGATTTTCGCTAATCTCTGACAATATTATATAAATTTCTTTCTTTTTCTTGTCTGATAGTTTTGTGTTTGTAGCAAAACAATTTCCAATAATTTTAAGTGAACCACGAAATCTACTTAAGTGCTCTAATGCCTTTTCTCTTCTTCTAAAAGCCCCTCGTATAGCAAAAACTAAAGGAAATATAATTGCAATACTAATTAATGTAAGATCAATGTTATAAGTTATATCCATCTTATATGCGAAATAAGGAACTAATAATGAAATTATTAGAGTATATAGCGTCCGCATATTAATTATAGAAAAATATAGATTCATGATATTTATTTATAAAAGTTTATATTTGATAAATCTATTAACAATAAATATGCTATGCAAACCATCAAGACATTATTAATTTTTATTCTTTCATCAACATTTGTCTTAGCTCAAGGTGAGGCCGTTGAACTTTTTCAATCAGAAGATGTTATTCCTCTTCAGATCAGTTATTCAAACCGTAGTCTCAAAAAAAGTGACAACGACACAATTTTTTTCGACACTTCAATGAAATTCCAAACTCCAGATGGAGTTTGGAATGATATAAAAGTTGGTGTTAGGGCTAGAGGAAATTTCAGAAGGTCTACTTGTTACTTTCCACCAATTAAAATGAAAATAAAAAAATCAGATGCTAAAGGAACTATTTTTAAAGGAAACAAAAAGCTTAAGTTAGTACTTCCTTGTAAGCTAGAAAAAAATAAAAATGATAATATTTTAAGAGAATTAATTGCATATAAGTTATACGAAGTTATTTCTCCATATCATTTTAAAACAAGAAGGGTTTCCATCGATTTTGAAGAAATTAAAAGGAAAAAGACAGAAAAATTTGTTTTAAATGGGTTTTTAATTGAAGATGATAAAAATGTTTCTAAACGTTTGGAATTTAGAAATTGGGATCGTTTTATGCATCCTTTAAATATGATTCCTGAGGCCTCTGTTCAAAATAATTTCTTTCAGTTTATGATTGGTAATACTGATTTTTCTACTGCATATTCTCATAATGGTAAATTATTAGTAAATAAAGAAAATAAATTTATTCCAGTGCCATACGATTTTGATATGTCTGGAATTGTAGACCCTAGCTATGCCGTTTCAAATGAGGTTCTTGGACTAAAAAGCATTCAAGAAAGAAAATATAGAGGTTTCAAAAGAGATGAGTCTGTAGTTTATTTAGTTAGAGATCAGTTCTTATACAATAAAGATAAGTTAATCAATATAATTAATGGTTTCAAAGCAGATTTTGATAACCCAAATTCACATCAAGAGGTCGTTGATTATATTAATTCTTTTTTCGAAATAATTGAAGATGATAAAAGATTCAAATCTGATATTATTGCCCAAATGCGAACAAAATAAGTTATTGATTTAATACCGATAACATTTTTGTGAAGATAGTGGTATTATCGTAAATCCCAGAAAACTTTGAAGCAGATGGTCCTATACTGAAAACAGGGACCATTGTAGCTGTGTGGCCAATGCTAGAAAAAGTAGCTTCGGGTTTCATTTTCTTCACACTACCTTTAGTTAAACTCAAACCTCCAGTTTCATGATCAGCAGTAACAATCACTAGGGTGTTTGGATTTTCTCTAGTATAATCCAAAACAGTTTGAACTGCACCATCAAAGTCTTTAAATTCAGAAACAACATAGTTTATATCATTTGCATGACCACCCCAATCTATCTGTGATCCTTCAATCATTAAAAAGAAAGGCTTTTGATCACGGTCTAATTTATTTAAAACACTTTTAACAGCCTTGTATAATGGAAGCCTTCCCTCTGAAATTCTATTTGGTTCATCGTAATTTATAAAATATCCAATTTTATTTGAGTCTGATTTCTCAAATTTTGAAATCGAAGAGACAAAGTCATATTCTACCATTTCTTTAATTAGGTTCCGTTTATCTTTTCTTTTAATAAAATGTTTTCTACCTCCTCCAATAAAATAATCTACAACACTAACACTTAATTGAAATGCAATTTCTTCATATTCTCTTCTAGAAATAACATTAGCGTAGAAAGATGCAGGAGTTGCGTGTACAATACTAGATGTAGAAATCAATGCAGTTTGATATCCTTTTTCTTTACTAATTTCGAGGATTGATTTTTTATATTCATTTTTGGGTCCAATCCCAATTACGCCGTTTACGGTTTTTATACCGCAGGCCATGGAGGTGCCTGAAGCTGCTGAATCTGTTACAAGTGCATTTAAGGAGTGTGTTTTAGAGAGTCCAATAAAAGGAAAGTTTTCAAGTGAAGTTTTATTTCCATTATAGTACATCCCAGCTGAAACTTGAGATAATCCCATGCCGTCTCCAATCATTAATATGATATTAGTAGACTTTTTATCCTGAGCTAGGAGGCTTACCACACCAAAATATGCAGCAATCAAAAAAAATATTTTCCGCATAAAAAATGAATAAGCTCGCAAATTAATCATTCTATTGTACTTTTAACTGTTTAAGACTTGTTTTAATTTATTCATTATTTTAAAAGTTGTACCGGCTTTACTTTTAATGTATTTTAAATTGGTTATTCCCATCTGTTTTTGAAGTTTTTTATCTTTCATAACCCTAGAAAATTCTTTGTAAAAATTAAATGAAGAATCAACACTTATGATTCCGCCTAAAGCAACCAAGTCCATTGCTTCTTGGTAATTCTTGTAGTTTTTACCTATCATAACAGGAATTCCAAATACTGCTGGCTCTAGGGTGTTATGAAGCCCTTTATTTCCCATTCCACCACCAACATATGCAACATTAGCATAGCTATAGACTTTAGTTAAAATTCCTACACAATCAATCAGCAAGATTGTTGACTCAGCATCTGTTTTTTTAGATAATTCACTCCATCGAATTATAGGTTTACTAAAATGACTTTCTATTTCTTGAAGTGATTTTTCATCTACGTTGTGTGGAGCTATAATTGTCTTTAGTTTTTCAGATGATTCTATTACTTTTGATATTAAATTTAGATCTTCAGGCCAACTGCTTCCAGCAACAAAGCAATCTTGATCTTGAATAAATTCTTCTAGAAGCTTTTGTTTATTGTTTTGACTTAAAATATCCAATACCCGATCTACTCGTGTATCTCCAATTATAATTGTATTATTTATATTGATAGAAGCTAAAAGTTTTTTTGATTCCTCATTTTGAACGAAAAAGAATTCAATTTTTTGTAATAAATCTCTCATAAAAAAACCATAAGGTTTAAAAAAGAGTTGATTTTGCCTAAATATACTTGAAATAGATAAAACAGGGATGTTTTGGATTTTCAAAACTTTAATTAGATTTGGCCAAAATTCATATTTAATAAGAAATAACAATTCAGGTCTTAACACTTCAATAAATTTTTTGACTGATTTCTTTCGATCAAGGGGAAGGTAGGTAACAACATCTGCTAGGGGATAATTTTTTTGAACTTCAAAGCCTGAGGCTGAAAAAAAAGTAATTGCGATTTTATGGTTTGGGTATTCTTTTTTACATGAAACGATCAGCGGTAGAGCTTGTTCAAATTCTCCAAGAGATGCACAATGAAACCAAAAAACACGATCTGAAGGATTAATTTTGGTTTTAATGGTTTCTATAATACCATTTCTAGTGCTTAAGAAGTGATCTATTTTTTTGGAAAAAAACATAATAACTCGCATAAATAAAAGCACGATTTCTATTAAAAACGAATATAACATAGTTACTTATTCAGTATTCAAAAATAGTTTATCTGTTAATCCCATGAAAGAAGATTCCTTTTTTTAAATTTATAGTTTATTTTTGCATAATGAAAAAAATTCAAATGGTGGACCTTAAAGGTCAATATGAGTTTATAAAACCAGAGGTTGATCAAGCTTTACAAGAGGTTTTAGAAACAACTTCTTTTATTAATGGACCTGCTGTTCAAGAATTTCAATCAGATTTAGAAAATTATCTTGGTATTAAACACGTTATCCCATGTGCAAACGGAACCGATGCATTACAAATAGCCTTAATGGGCTTGAGATTGAAACCTGGGGATGAAATTATTACTGCAGATTTTACTTTTGCTGCTACAGTAGAAGTTATAGGTTTACTAAACTTAACACCTGTTCTTGTTGATGTAGATCCAAAAACCTTCAATATCGATCCAGATCGAATTGAAAAAGCAATAACAACAAAAACCAAAGCAATAATTCCTGTACACCTTTTTGGACAAAGTGCTCCCATGGACGTAATTATGGAACTCGCAAATAAACATGATCTTTTTGTGATTGAAGATAACGCTCAAGGAATAGGAGCAACCTACACGCATAAAGATGGAACTAAAGCAAAGACCGGAACCATTGGTCATGTAGCTGCAACTTCTTTTTTTCCTTCTAAAAACTTAGGAGCTTATGGTGATGGGGGTGCAATTTTTACAAATGATGATGAATTAGCATACCTAATTCGAGGAATTGTAAATCACGGAATGTATACTCGATATTACCATGATGTAGTTGGTGTAAATTCAAGGTTAGATTCTATGCAAGCTGCGGTTCTTAGTGTTAAGTTACGGTATTTAGATTATTATAACGAAAGAAGAAAGCAGGCTGCTATTCAGTATACCAATCTTCTTTCAAATCACGATAATGTGATTACTCCTTTTAGACTAGCTGATTGTAATTCACATGTTTTTCATCAATATACGCTTAGAATAATTAATAGCGATCGAGATGCTTTGGTGAAGTTTCTAAATGAAAACGATATTCCATGTGGAGTTTATTATCCGGTTCCTTTGCATGCACAAAAAGCATATACTCATGATGGTTATAATGAAGATGACTTTAAAGTCACTAATCAATTGGTGAAAGAAGTTATTGCTCTTCCCATGCATTCAGAATTAACTGAAGATCAAGTGAAACATATTGTCTCTAAAATTAAAGAGTTTTTAAGCTAACTATTTAAAAACTCGAGTGCTCTTTGTAAAACCGATTCAGTTCTCAAAATTTTGTAGTGACCGGTTCCTGTTACTTCTTCTAAAGTAGCATTTTCCCATGCCAAATTGACTTCTTTAGACTGATCTAAGGGCAAAATACGATCATTGGTGTCATGAAGTATTAGTGCTTTTTCTACCTTGGATTTTTGAGCGTACTCTGCAACATTCATGTCACGTATTAAAATTCCTTCTTCCCGTTCAATTTTATCAAATAGCATTTCACTTACTTTGTTCGATACTCCAAAGGTTTCAGTTACAAATTTAATTCTATCTTCAAATTTATTTGGAGTAGTAAAAAGAATATAATTTTCAATAAAAATGTCTGGGTTTTTCCCTAAATAAACAGCAGTAGCAACACCTCCAAAAGAATGACTTACTAGTTTTTTTACTTTGAACTTCCGTATCAATTCACCTACTAAATTACTGAATTTGAACAAGCTTGTTTCTCCCTTGGAACTACTTCCATGACCTGGTCCATCAAAAGCGAAAACTGTATAATCATCATTAACTAAAACTTTAATTAAGTCTGCAAAATTACCTGCCTGACCTTCCCAGCCGTGAACCAATAGAATTGATTTTGAACCCGAGCCCCATTCGTAGATTTTAATTCTAAAATCCTCAAAGCAAAAGTAATCTTGTTTTGCATTTTCTAAAACAACCGCTTCGTGTGATCTTAATTTATGAGTTTTCGGGATTGTTAAGTGTTTATATGCAATTGAAACAAATATATTGGGAAAAATTAAAGATAAGAAGCAAATTATTTTTTTTTTCAAAAGTCAAGATTGTTTTTAGATGTTATTTTAAAGTTTATACGAAAATAGTATCTTCATTGAAAAATTTACGATTATGAAGAAAATTATTTACCTATTCACTTTTTTGATGTCTTTTGGACTAATGTCTCAAACAACTTATTTGTATTGTGGTCAAGTATTTGACAGCAAATCTGGAAAAATGAAAAAAGAACAGACTATCATTGTCGAGGGGAATTTTATTGTCTCCGTAGAAAAAGGTTTTAAAGACAGACAGTCGAATGAGGTGACTATAGTCAATTTAAAAAGTAAAACAGTTTATCCTGGTTTTATTGACATGCATGTTCATATCGAGTCTGAATCTAGTCCTCAAACATATTTAAATCGTTACAGACAAAACGAAGCAGATATAGCTTTTGACGCGGCTGTCTTTGCAGAACGTTCATTAATGGCAGGATTTACTTCAGTTCGTGACTTAGGAGGTTCTGGTGTTAATATTGCGCTTCGTAATGCAATTGCCAAAAGTAAAGTTCCTGGGCCACGAATTTTTACAGCTGGAAAAACATTAGCATCAACTGGAGGTCATGGAGATCCAACAAACGGAAACAGAGCTACTTTACAAGGCGACCCAGGACCTAAAGAAGGGGTTGTTAATTCTGTCGAAGATGCCCGTAAAGCAGTACGTCAGCGATATAAAAATGGAGCAGATTGGATTAAAATTACAGCAACTGGTGGTGTTTTGAGTGTCGCTAAAAGTGGAGAAAACCCCCAGTTTACAGAAGAAGAGATAGAAGCGATTACTTCTACTGCAAAAGATTACGGAATGAGAGTAGCTGCTCATGCTCATGGTGACGAGGGTATGTACAGAGCAGTTGCCTATGGTGTAAAAACCATTGAGCATGGTACTTTGATGAGTGAAAAAACCATGAAACTGATGATTGAAAAGCAAGCTTATTTAGTGCCGACCATGACAGCAGGGAAGCAAGTTGCAGAAAAAGCCCTGATACCCGGGTATTACCCAGCAATCATAGTTCCTAAAGCACTAAAAGTTGGACCCAAAATACAAGGGACATTTAAAAGAGCTTACGAAATGGGAGTGCCAATTGCCTTTGGAACTGATGCAGGAGTATTTCCACATGGTCTAAACGGAAAAGAATTTGGTTATATGGTTGAGGTAGGAATGCCAGCTAGTGAGGCACTTCAATCGGCTACTATTGTGAATGCATCTGTTTTAGATCAAGAAGACAAATTAGGACAAATAAAATCCGGCTTTTACGCTGATATTATTGCTTCAGATTCAAACGCTCTGGATGATATTTCAACCCTAGAAAATATCACTTTTGTGATGAAGAATGGATTAATTTACAAGAGAGATTAGCCTTAAATCAAATGATTAAAATTTAATCCGTTAGGACTGAAGCTCCCTTTATCACAGGATTCATGATTACTATGATGCTTTTTTATTTTTCGAATGGAAAACCAAAATGATTATTAATTCTAATAAGTGTTTGGTCAATAATCCAATCAACCTTATCGATGAATGGATTCTACCAAATACAAACAGAATTTCCAGGATTCACCTTTGTTTTGTTGCCCATAACCTTATTTATAGGATTTGGACAAATATAACCTATATTATAAAATTAATGCGTAAAAACTAAATTGAAACAATTTATTTTTTAAATGTAGGAGACGATTTAAAAGATCGTTCCAGAGCTAGTTTCTGCGAAGCAATCGATTTTTTTAACCAATCCTTGTAACACTTTTCCTGGGCCTACTTCGACAAATGAATTAGCTCCATCTTCTATCATTTGTTGAACGCTTTGAGTCCAACGAACAGGAGATGTAAGTTGAGCAATTAAATTTTTTTTTATTGTTTCAGCATTTGTGATCCCAACAGCTGCAACATTTTGATATACTGGGCAAATTGAATTTTGAATTTTGGTATTTTCTATTGCTGTAGCTAGTTTTATTTTTGCAGGCTCCATTAAAGGTGAATGAAATGCTCCTCCTACAGGAAGTGAAAGTGCACGTTTTGCCCCCGCTTTTTTCATAGCTTCACAAGCTAAGGCAATGGCTTCATTTTCTCCAGAAATAACCAATTGTCCAGGGCAGTTGTAATTTGCGGCAACAACAATACCTGGAGTTTTTGCGCAAACTTCTTCAATCGTTTTATCGTCAAGACCAAGAACAGCAGCCATGGTTCCAGAGACTTTATCACATGCTTCTTGCATTGCCAAAGCACGTTGATGTACTAACTTAAGTCCACTTTCAAAACAGATTGCTTTTGAAGATACTAAGGCAGAAAATTCTCCTAATGAGTGCCCTGCAACACAATAGGGTTTAAAAGAAGTTCCCATCACTGAACTAATGATCACAGAGTGCAAAAATATAGCAGGTTGGGTAACCTGAGTTTGTTTTAGAGCTTCAGCATCTTCGCCAAACATTATGTCTGTAATATTAAACCCTAAAATATCATTTGCTTGGTGAAAGAGTGCTCTTGCTTCTTTCGAAGCTTCATATAAATCTTTTCCCATTCCAGGAAATTGAGCTCCTTGCCCAGGAAATAAAAATGCTTTCATTAAATTATTTTTTATCGTACGATATGTAAGAGTAGTTGTATGGTTGATCTTTTGTTTTAGAAATAAATTCCTCTTTGGTAATGTTCCATTTACTTGTATCTATTTTGGGAAAAAAAACATCAGCTTCAAAATCATGATGAATTCTGGTAAGTTCAATTCGGTTACAATGATTTATGAAAATCGAATAGATTTGAGCTCCTCCAATAATAAAAGGTTGTGAATCTTCTTTTGCTAGGTTTAAAGCTTCTTCTATGGTTGTTACAACTATCGCACCTTCGGCGTGGTAATTTTTGTTTTTAGTTAAAACAATATTAGTTCTGTTAGGTAATGCCTTGGGCATGGATTCAAATGTTTTTCTACCCATGATGATAGTATGACCTGAAGTTAATCGTTTAAAGCGTTTTAAATCTTCCGAGATATGCCAAATCAAATCGTTGTCTTTACCAATAGCATCGTTTTGTGCTGCTGCTGCAATAAGTGTTATTGTTTTTTTCTCAAGCATTTGTGATTTTTTTTTCGAACTTTTTTCATCTTCGAACAAAACTTGTTCGTTCTGAGATCTAATTACTTTTTGTATTCTGTTCAAAGTATTTTTTAGCTTTAAGTTATATTTTATTAAAAATACAATTCGATACAAAGACAGTAAAAATATGCTTAATAACAAAGTGTTCTTGCCAAATATCTCGGATTAGAATTTGTTTTAATTTCTTATATTTAATATGTATTTAATTTTTCTTAATTTATTTCACTCCCTCATTTCCAATGAAAAATAGCTATTCATCTTTAAAAAACTGTACCTACCTCAATACTGCATATTGTGGAATATTTTCAAATTCTATGGTAGAATGGAGAATTAAAACAGATCAACTTTTTTCTGAGAACGCCGATTATTACAAAAGTATCCAAGCTGTTGAAATGGAAAAGAATGCTCAGCAACAAGTATCAAAATTAATGAATGCATCGCTTAACGAAACGTTCTTATCCACGAGTTGTTCAGCTGGCTTGCAGGCATTTCTGTTTAAAATTCCTAAGGATTATAATTTTCTCCTTTTAAAAGATGATTATCCAGTCATAATCGATATGGTAGTAGATCACCAATTTAATTATATCGAAATTCCCTTGCAAATAAATCTTGAGGAAGCGGTTTTAAGTGAATTAAGAAACAAAAAATTTGAAGTTTTTCTTTTTAGTGCGGTTCAATATAACTCCGGTCTTTTGTTTGATATGGATTTCCTTAAAACTATAAAAAATGAATTTCCAAACTTAATTATCCTTGTCGATGGTACTCAATTCATAGCTAATGTAGCCTTCGATTTTGATAAGAGTTTAGTAGATGGAATTTTTGTAAGTGGTTATAAGTGGCTTTTAGCGGGTCATGGAAATGGGTTTATGTGTCTAAAAAAATCTCTTTTGAGTCGACTAAAAATTTCTTCCAATGATATAATCAATCTTTTGGATCGAGGACACAGAGCTCCAATAGCCATGGGTTCTCTCGGTTTTGCAATCGAAGAATTGATATTTTATGGTTTGGATCGAGTCTTCGAAAACAACAGAAATCTAGGTCTATACTTATTCGGTGCCTTAAAAAAAAGAGCTTTACTTCAAGAATTTGTTGCCTTAAGAGAGGAGCATTCTTCAATATTTAACTTATTAATAAGTAAGGATATTTTTGATGTCCTTATTAAGAATAACATCCGCTGTGTTCAACGCGGACAGGGAGTTCGTGTTTCATTACACTTTTATAATACGAAAGGAGATGTTGATTACCTTTTAAAAATACTAGATCAAGAATTTAAATAGCAACAGCACCTTTTATTAATGGGTAAGGATCGTAATCTACTAATTCAAAATCATCAAAAGTAAATTCGAACAGATCTTTGATTTCTGAATTCATTTTAATAGTTGGTAGTTTTTTTGGAACGCGCGATAGTTGTAATTCAATCTGTTCTTTGTGGTTGGAGTAAATATGTGCATCACCAAAGGTGTGAACAAAATCTCCTGCTTTAAGACCACAAACTTGAGCCATCATAAAAGTTAACAATGCATAAGAAGCAATATTAAAAGGTACACCTAAGAATACATCAGCACTCCTTTGATACAGCTGACAGGAAAGTTTACCATTAGCTACATAAAACTGAAAAAAAGCATGGCAAGGAGGTAAAGCGGCTTTGTTATTTGCAACATTTTCTGTAAAACTTAATGAAGTATCGGGGAGCACGCTGGGGTTCCAAGCAGATACGAGCATCCGTCTGCTGTCTGGAGAAGTTTTAAGCGTGTGGATTATGTCTTTAATTTGATCAATCTCTTCCCCATTCCAATTCCGCCATTGATAACCATAAACAGGGCCTAAGTTTCCTTTTTCATCTGCCCACTCATTCCATATTCTAACCCCATTTTCTTGAAGATAGCTTATGTTGGTATCTCCTTTCAAAAACCATAATAATTCGTGAATGATAGATTTTAAATGAAGTTTTTTGGTAGTAATCATCGGAAAACCTTTAGAGAGATCGAATCGCATTTGATATCCAAATACACTTTTGGTTCCTGTTCCGGTTCGGTCTTTTTTTTCAACACCTTCGGCTTTTATGTGACGAATAAGATCTAGATATTGTTCCATTAAAAAAATATTGTTCTTAAAAGTAAATTTACATACTTTTGAAATGATACTGGTCTAAAAGTAGTTATTAAAATTATGCGTTAACAACTGATAATTATTTTCGTCGAGAAAGTTCATCTCTTATTTTAGCAGCAGCTTCATAGCTTTCTGCTTTTATCAGTTTTGTAAGCATGAAATTTAAATCTTTAGTTGATACTGTTGTAATATTTTTAGTAACACTATCTTTTGATTTTTTTTCTTCCATGAAGTTTTTGATCCAATTTTTGTCTTTCGCTTGAGCTTCTTTATTAACTTCATCCAAGTAACTTGCTTTCTTCATAATACTGTCATAGGTGAATACAGGAGCATTAAAACGAATTGCGAGTGCAATTGCATCAGATGTTCTTGCATCAAAAATTTCTTCAATCTTGTCACGTTCGCAAATTAAACTAGAAAAGAACACACCATCAACAAGTTTGTGAATAATTACTTGTTTAATCGATATTTCAAACCGTTCCATTATGCTGATAAATAAGTCATGTGTTGACGGTCTAGCAGGAACAATATCATTATCTAGTCCAAATGTTATAGCTTCTGCCTCAAGGCTCCCGATGATAACTGGTAATTTTCTATTACCTTTTTTTTCAGCTAAAATGAGCGCATAAGCACCGGTTTGAGCTTGAGTATAAGAAACTCCAAGAATTTTAAGCTTTATTAAATCCATTACTACATTTACAAGTGTAAAAATAGTTTTTTTTTAAAAAAAATCTATTTTTTTTTTCATTTTCATTTGAATCAGCAACTTCTTGCTTCATTAGGTTTTTTATATACAGTTAAAAAACTTAAATTTGCAAGCCTGATAGAATTACAGTCAATAATAATCGCATGAAAATATTACAATTTAGACAAGCTATTTGTGAAGCAATGAGCGAGGAAATGCGTCGAGATGAATCTATCTATTTGATGGGTGAAGAGGTTGCAGAGTATAATGGCGCTTATAAAGCTTCTAAAGGTATGTTAGATGAATTCGGTGAAAAACGAGTTATAGACACACCGATTTCTGAATTAGGTTTTGCAGGAATTGGTGTTGGTTCTACAATGACAGGAAACAGACCGATCATTGAATTTATGACTTTTAATTTTGCGCTTGTTGGAATTGATCAAATTATAAATAATGCAGCAAAAATTCGTCAAATGTCTGGAGGACAATTTCCTTGTCCAATTGTTTTCAGAGGTCCAACTGCTTCTGCAGGTCAACTTGCCGCAACACATTCACAAGCTTTTGAAAGCTGGTACGCAAACTGCCCTGGCTTGAAAGTTATAGTTCCTTCTAATCCTTATGACGCAAAGGGGCTATTGAAAGCAGCAATTCGTGACAACGATCCAGTAATCTTTATGGAGTCTGAGCAGATGTATGGTGATAAAGGAGAAGTACCTGAAGAAGATTATGTCCTTCCTATTGGAGTTGCAGACATCAAAAGAGCAGGTGATAATGTTACCGTTGTTTCATTTGGGAAAATTATAAAAGAAGCCTACAAAGCAGCAGATGCACTCAAAGAAGAAGGTATTTCTTGTGAAATTATAGATTTAAGAACTATTAGACCTTTAGATATTAAATCAATTTTTACTTCAGTTAAAAAAACCAACCGCCTCGTAATTCTTGAGGAATCTTGGCCTTTTGGAAATATTTCTACTGAAATAACCTATCAAGTACAAAATGAAATGTTTGATTATCTAGACGCTCCAATCCAAAAAATTAATACTGCAGATACTCCAGCACCTTTTTCTCCTGTTTTATTTAAAGAATGGCTTCCGAATAGCGAAGATGTTATTGCAGCAGTAAAAAAAGTTATGTATTTCAATAAATAAAAGATCATTAGTGTTGATCTAATTAGAATCAATTTAAAGTTATTATGGAACAAAATGTCATTTATATACCGTTAGTACTTGCAATAATAGGTTTAGTTTATATGTTTATCCGAGCAAGTTGGGTAAAAAAACAATCGCCCGGAAGCGAAAGAATGCAAGAGATCTCTAAAGCTATTAAAGAAGGAGCGCTGGCTTTTCTTAATGCTGAGTATCGTTTGTTGTTTATGTTCGTGATCATCGCTTCTACTGCTCTTTTTGGAATTTCAGTCATGGTTCCTTCTACAAGCTGGATGATTGTTCCTGCCTTTATTGTTGGTGCTATATTTTCTGCTTTAGCAGGAAATATTGGAATGCGTATTGCAACCGATGCTAATGCGCGAACTGCAGAAGCAGCTAAAACAAGTTTACCTAAAGCACTACAAGTTGCTTTTGGTGGAGGAACAGTAATGGGACTGGGTGTTGCCGGTCTTGCTGTTCTTGGATTAACCTTGTTGTTTATGTTTCTAGTTTCACAATTCATTGGTCAAGACGGCTCTTTTTATGATAACATGACAGTTGTTCTCGAAACACTAGCAGGTTTTTCTTTAGGTGCTGAATCTATTGCTTTATTTGCACGTGTTGGTGGAGGTATTTACACTAAAGCTGCAGATGTTGGAGCTGATTTAGTAGGTAAAGTAGAAGCTGGAATCCCTGAGGATGATCCTCGAAACCCGGCAACCATTGCAGATAACGTAGGGGATAATGTTGGTGATGTTGCCGGTATGGGAGCTGATTTATTCGGTTCATATGTAGCGACTGTTCTTGCCGCAATGGTTTTAGGAAATTATCTTGTTCGTGATATGTCTTTAAAAGTTCAACATACTGACGACTTTAATAATATGGGACCTATATTACTTCCTATTGTAATTGCAGGAGTAGGGATATTGGCTTCTATTATAGGGACTTTCTTTGTTAAGATATCATCAAATGATGCTAAAGAATCTAAAGTTCAATCTGCATTAGACCTCGGGAACTGGGCTGCTATTGCAATTACCCTTGTTGCAAGTTATTTTCTAATTCACTGGATGTTACCTGAAACAATGAATATGAAGTTCTTTGAAGAGGGATATAAATTAATTTCTCCAATGAATGTTTTCTATGCAGCTTGTATTGGTCTTGCTGTTGGAGCATTAATCTCTATTGTTACTGCATACTATACAAGTTTGGGTAAAAAACCCGTAATTGATATCGTTGAAAACAGTTCTACAGGAGCTGCAACAAATATTATTGCTGGTCTTGCAGTGGGAATGAAATCTACCTTCTTATCTGTAATATTATTTGCTGCTGCAATATATGGATCCTACGAATTAGCAGGTTTTTATGGTGTAGCACTTGCCGCGTCTGCAATGATGGCTACTACCGCAATGCAGTTAGCAATCGATGCTTTTGGACCAATTGCTGATAACGCAGGAGGTGTTGCTGAAATGAGTGAATTAGCTCCCGAAGTAAGAGAGCGCACAGATATATTAGATTCTGTTGGAAATACTACAGCTGCCGTAGGTAAAGGATTTGCAATTGCTTCGGCAGCCTTAACTGCTTTAGCCTTATTTGCTGCTTATGTAACTTTTACAGGTATCGATGGAATTAATATTTTCAAGGCCGATGTTTTAGCTATGTTATTTGTAGGAGGAATGATACCTGTTGTTTTTTCTGCTCTTGCCATGGAATCAGTAGGTAAAGCTGCAATGGAAATGGTTGAGGAGGTTAGAAGACAGTTCAGAGAAATTCCTGGAATTATGGAAGGAACTGGAATTCCAGAATATGCTAAATGTGTAGATATTTCAACAAAAGCAGCTTTAAGAGAAATGATTTTACCAGGTCTATTGACTATCATTACTCCAATTATTATTGGACTTGTCTTTGGCGCTGAACCTCTTGGAGGTTATATGGCTGGAGTATGTGTTAGTGGTGTAATGTGGGCTATTTTCCAAAACAACGCAGGTGGCGCATGGGACAATGCTAAAAAATCATTCGAAGCAGGTGTTGAAATCAAAGGAGAAATGACGTACAAAGGTTCTGAAGCACATAAAGCAGCAGTTACTGGAGATACAGTTGGAGATCCTTTCAAAGATACTTCAGGACCTTCTATGAATATATTAATTAAGCTTACGTGTTTGGTGAGTCTGGTTATCGCTCCAATCATTGGTTCTCATGACGTTGAAGCGGCAGTTGTTGATCAATTACGTAAAGAAATCCGTGTTGATGTCGAAGCTACAGAGGCGGATCATGAAGCTACCATAACTACAACTACTGCTGAAGGTGGTAAGGTTAGAGTAGAAACTAAAACGAAGGGTACTGAATTTGAAATAGAAGTTTCAATTGCTAAAGTCAAAGGAGTAAAACTAAACTTAGAAAATTAAACTTACTTACTTATATAAATAAAAAACCGGCTTTGTGCCGGTTTTTTATTTTAGAATAATCCGTTTATTTCAGAATCTATTTTTTCTATTATATCACCCATATCGGAAGGGTTATCCACAAAATTAAGTTCATCTACATCTATAATTAATAATTTGCCTTTGTCGTAATTATGGACCCAAGCTTCATAGCGTTCGTTCAATCTGCTTAAGTAATCGATGCTTATTGAGTTCTCAAATTCTCGACCTCGTTTATGTATGTTGTCTACTAAATTAGGTATGCTAGAGCGCAGGTAGATCATTAAATCGGGTCCAGTGACCATTCCTTCCATCAATTCGAATAACGATTTGTAGTTTTGGTAATCTCTTTGAGAAAGAAGCCCCATTGCGTGAAGGTTTGGTGCGAATATATGCGCATCTTCATAGATACTTCGATCTTGAATTACATTTATTCCGCTTTTTTGAATTTCAATTAATTGCCCAAAGCGACTGTTTAGAAAATAAACTTGAAGGTTAAATGACCAACGCTCCATTTGATGATAAAAATCATCTAAGTAAGGATTTTCAACAACTTCCTCAAAATGACCTTGCCATTTGTAATGTTTACATAGTAAGTCTGTAAGGCTTGTTTTTCCAGCACCAATATTACCGGCTATAGCTATATGCATGATTATTATTTTCTGACGAATTGGACAAATACATTATTAAATTTGTATTATAAATGAATATTAATTTTCTTAAATATAAATGTACTATCAAAAGGCTGAAAAAAAAATTAATACTAAAATATTTTTTTTTAAAAGTTTTAAGTCTAAATTTGATAACTAATTGAGGAAGGATTTGACTGATTGCAGACCTCATAAAAAAAAATGCTAAACCAGTGTTGCTTTTCACAATGAAGTAATCTACAAATCCTTCCCGAAAGCAATATAAATGTCATATTTTTTTACATCAGAATCCGTTAGCGAAGGCCATCCTGACAAAGTAGCGGATCAAATAAGTGACGCACTTGTTGATAATTTTTTAGCTTTTGATCCCGAAAGCAAGGTAGCTTGTGAAACTCTAGTAACCACAGGTCAAGCGGTTTTGGCTGGTGAAGTTAAGAGCACAACCTATCTAGATGTTCAGAAAATAGCCCGTGACACCATTAATAAAATTGGATATACCAAAGGAGAATATCAGTTCAGTGGTGATTCTTGTGGCGTTATTTCCTTAATTCACGAACAATCTCAGGATATAAACCAAGGAGTTGATCGAGAAGACAAAAAAAATCAAGGAGCAGGTGATCAAGGCATTATGTTTGGTTATGCTTCTAATGAGACGGATAACTTTATGCCTCTAGCGCTTGACTTATCTCATAAGCTGTTGATTGAACTTGCAATTCTTAGAAGAGAGTTGAAAGATATCACTTATTTGAGACCCGATGCAAAATCTCAAGTTACTTTAGAATATGATGATAATGGAACCCCCATTCGAATAGATACTATTGTAATATCTACTCAACACGATCAATTTGATTCGAATGATGATGCTATGCTGGCGAAGATTAAAAGTGATTTAATCTCTTTTTTAATTCCAAGAGTTAAAGCACAATTACCAAAGCGTATTCAACTTCTTTTTGATGATAAGTTAACCTATCACATTAACCCTACAGGTAAATTTGTTATTGGAGGTCCTCATGGGGATACGGGCTTGACAGGGAGAAAGATAATTGTAGACACTTACGGTGGAAAAGGAGCGCATGGTGGTGGAGCTTTTAGTGGAAAAGACCCCAGTAAAGTTGACCGAAGTGCTGCTTATGCTTCGAGACATATGGCTAAAAATCTGGTAGCTGCCGGCGTTTCTGATGAGCTTTTAGTTCAATTGAGCTATGCTATTGGTGTTGCTCATCCTACCTCTATAGCGATTAACACTTTTGGTAAATCTAAAATCAATTTAACTGATGGTCAAATTGCAGAAAAGATCACGTCTCTTTTTGATTTGACTCCTTATGGGATTGAACAGCGTTTGAAACTTCGTACACCGATATACTCCGAGACCGCAGCTTATGGTCATATGGGGCGGCAGTCCAGAAAAATAATCAAAACTTTCGAATCTCCTTACAGCGGTAAAATCACTCAAGAAGTTGAATTATTTACGTGGGAAAAACTAGATCATATCAAACAAATAAAAAAACAATTTAACATAACTTAAGAATGAAAAATCTTAACTTTACAACAAAATCTCTACATACAGGTCATGACCCAAGCGTCACCCAAGGTACTAGATCAGTTCCTATTTATCAATCTACAGCCTATGTTTTTAATGATGCAGATCATGCTGCAAATTTATTTTCGTTAGCTGAACCAGGTTATATTTATACCCGATTAAATAACCCAACAAATGATGTTCTAGAACAAAGACTTGCTGCCCTTGAAGGAGGAATTGCGGCGGTTTCTACAGCTTCTGGAACTGCGGCTATTTCAACTGCTTTAATGGTTTTATTGAAAGCAGGAGACCATATAGTTGCCTCTAGTAGTCTTTATGGAGGAACCTTTAATCTACTTAACGTTACTTTACCTCGTTTGGGTATTACAACCACATTTGTTGATCCTGCTGAACCTGCAAATTTTGAAAAAGCAGTACAAGACAATACCCGTGCATTTTTTACTGAATCTTTAGGAAATCCTAAGTTAGATGTTTTGGATTTAAAAGAAATTGCTTTTTATTCAAAGAAAGCAAAAGTGCCATTTATTGTAGATAATACCGTTGCAACTCCAGCATTACTTAACCCTATTGAGCATGGGGCTAATATTGTAATTCATTCTTTAACAAAATATATCAACGGAAATGGAACTTCTTTAGGAGGGGTTGTAATAGATGCAGGAACTTTTGATTATGGAAACGGTTTGTTTCCGGAATTTACGGAGCCATCACCAGGATATCATGGTCTGGTTTATCATGAAGCTTTGGGTCCCGAAGCATATATAGCTAAAGTTCGTATAGAAGGTTTGCGTGATTTTGGTGGAGCTTTGAGTCCGTTTAATAGTTTTCAAATTATTCAGGGATTAGAAACACTTTCGATTCGTATGAATCAACATTCCAAGAATGCATTAGAAATTGCTGAATGGTTAGAAACACAAGAAGAAGTAGCTTGGGTAAACTATCCGGGTTTAGCTTCAAGTAAATACAATGATTTAGCAAAAAAATACCTTCCGAATGGTCAAAGTGGAATCGTTACTTTCGGTTTAAAAGGAGGTTTTGAAGCTGCTAAGCAAGTAGCAGATAAAACCAATATCTTTTCTTTACTAGCCAACATCGGAGATACTAAATCTTTAATCATTCATCCAGGGAGTACCACGCACCAACAATTAAGTCCAGAAGCACAAAAAACAACTGGGGTAACTCAAGATTTGGTTCGTTTATCTGTCGGTTTAGAAGATATTGAAGACTTAAAAAATGATTTAAAACAAGCCTTTTAATATCTTAAATGAGCTCAACACGCCTACATAACGGTATACATCAATTAACCCTATCCAATGGAGTTAAGCTTAGTTTCCAATCTTTTGGGAAAGACTATTTAAGTGCTCCTATAGTCTTAGTTAATCATCCTTTAACAGGAGATTCTAGGGTAACGGGAGAATTTGGTTGGTGGAGTAAACTTATAGGTGAAGGAAAAACAATAGATACTCATAAATTTGCAATTATTTCATTTAATATACCTGGTAATGGATTTGATGGAAATTTAATTGATGATTTTGAGCCTTGGAATGCGGGTTCAATCGCAAGTTTTTTTTACGAGGGTCTAAAAATACTGGGAATTGGACATTTGCATACGGTTATTGGGGGCTCTTTAGGAGCCGGTATTTCTTGGGAAATAGCAGCATTATATCCAAACTTCGTTACCAATCTGATTCCAGTAGGAGGTGATTGGAAGTCTACCGATTGGATGATCGCTAATACATTTTTACAAAAGCAAATTTTGTCGACTAATCCCAGACCTCTTGAAATTGCTAGAATGCATGCAATGCTATGTTATCGTACCCCGCAGTCTTTTAAAATCAGATTCAATCGCTCAAAAAATAATAGTCTTGGAGTTTTTAATGTTGAGACTTGGTTAAGTCATCATGGGAAAAAGTTAACCGAGCGCTTTCAAGTTCAAGCTTATAAAACTATGAATCATTTACTAGGTTCTATTGACATTACTAGAAATGGAAAATCTTTTGAAGAATTGATTATAACAATAAAAGCTTCAATACATATATTTTCAATTCACAGTGATCTTTTTTTTCCTCTAGCTGAAGATCAAGAAACGGTTGAAAGAGCAAAAAAAGTAGGGGTAATAATTAACCATCAAATCATTACTTCAGAATATGGTCATGATGCGTTTTTGATGGAATCAGAAAAAGTCGCACCCCTTTTATATCCGATTTTTAATTAAAACTAAAAGAATGAAAATTTCATTAAACCGAGTTAACAAAGACTATCTTTTTGAAGCTACAAGTTCAAACAACCTAAACGTTTTGATGGATAATAAATCTAAATCAGAGGGGAAAGTTGAAGGAATAAGTCCCATGGAGGTTTTGCTTATGGGAGTAGCTGGCTGCAGTAGTATTGATATTGTATCTATTTTGAATAAACAACGAATCAATCCAATTATTTTAAGAATGGAAGTAGAAGGAATAAGAGATGCAGATGCAGTTCCAGCACCTTTTCAAGGAATTAACGTCACCCTTTTTCTAGAAGGAGAAAATATTACTCCAGAAAAAGCAAAACGAGCAGTACAGCTTTCTTTTGATAAGTATTGTTCAGTATCAAAGTCACTTGATCCTAACATAATAATTAATCAAAAAATAGTAGTAAACGGTGAAAGAGTATGAGTCATATAAAAGAGATAAGAGCGTATAGAATTGAAAATAAACGGTATTTTTTCATTATTATTTAATAGGAAAATCAGATATCAAATAATTCTATTAATGTATTCGCCAAAGCAATATGTGTTAAAGTGTATTATAGAGTTCAGTAAAAATTATCCTATTCAAATCCTTTAAAAAATATTCAAATTCTTAAAAATGAGACTTTTTTTAAAAGAGAATAATTTACTTACTTTTTTTATTTAGTTACTTCTGTAAACAACTGTTCTAAGTTTTCATTTTTAAGCTGCAATCCCAAAATTTTAAGTTTATTTTCATATGCAAAATCAAAGACTAGTGTTCGCATGTCTTCTTTGGTATCTAAATATATTTCATAAGTAAAATCGAATGTATTTATCACTTTAGTTACATGATCAATTTTAGATAAAACTTCTATTTCAATACGGTAGTCAAACTCTACTATTATAATTTGCTGTTGGCCTTTTCTAAGATCTCCTAGATCTTTATCTGCGACAAGCTTGCCCTTTTTTATAATAACAACCCTGTCACAAACACTTTCTACTTCTGAAAGGATGTGACTGGAAAGAATTACAATTTTATTTTTCCCAAGACTTCGGATTAACTTTCGAATTTCGATCATTTGGTTTGGATCTAAGCCAGTTGTTGGCTCATCTAAAATCAAAATTTCAGGATCATGAAGTAATGAAGCAGCTATTCCCACGCGTTGCTGATAACCTTTTGAGAGTGTTTCTATTTTCCGATTTCTATATTCTGAGAGACCTACTTGATCTATTATTTTCGTAAACGGGGCATCTTTAATTTTGTAAATAGAAGCTGTAAATTGTAGATACTCTAAAACGAATAATTCACCATACAAAGGATTATTTTCTGGTAAGTACCCTGTGTTTTGTTGAACGTATTTAAGCGACTCTCTTAAATCTAAATTTTTATAGGTAATTTTGCCTTCCCATTGTTCAATGGAACCGGTTAATATTTTCATTAATGTAGATTTTCCTGCCCCATTTGGACCTAGTAAACCAACTACTTTACCTGCTTTAAGTTCCATCGAAATCCCCTGAAGAGCTTCAGTTTTCCCGTATTTTTTTTTTACTTTATTAAGAATTAATGTCATTCGTTTTTTTATAAATTAAAAATTACTTACATACGTTTGTATATAAACCAAGGGATGCGTTCAAGAATCCAAGCGATTATAAACCAACGTCGACTGATATATACAATTCTCTTTTTTCTCTCAATACTTTGAAAAATTTGCTTAGCAGCTTTTTCTTTACTGGATACCCAAAACATTTTATATCCTTTAGCCATAGCAGTCTTTACAAAGCCAGGTCGAATGTCTGTGGTGTAAATTGGCAGTTTAGTGTAGTCTGTTTTTTGAGCCATCCCCTCAAGGTAGTTAGATTGATATGCTTTTGACGCATTATATGCCGGCGCTTGTCTTCCTCCTCTGCGACTGGCAACCGAAGAAATATTGACTAAATGACCCTTTCTCTGTTTCTCAAAGAAACGCATACTCCAATTGACTAATCGAGTAAATGCAATAACATTCAATTGATTTGTTTCATTTTCTAATGAATAATTATAATCCAAATTGACGTGTCCAATCCCTGCACTTATAATAAATAGATCAATGCCACCTATTGAGTTGGTTAAGGCTTCTATATGATCTATTGCATCTTCCTGTTTAATGTCAAATGCCTTGATGTGAATTTCTTTTGGATGTTCTTTTTGAAGTCCTATAAGTTGTTCTTTCCTTCTACCTGTAACACCAACCAGGTAATTATTTTGAATTAGCTCTCGGGCTAGTGCTTTTCCAATTCCTGAACTTGCACCAATAATTATAGCTTTTTTTTGTCTGTTATTCATTGGTTAAGGTGTGTGTTATCACAAAACGGAGTTTGGTTACTTTTTTTACAATTACAGAGTTTCATTTCTCCAGTTCTTTTAGCAGTGAATTTATGAGGTTTAAATTTGGATCCATGATGTGAACCGTCACAAAAGGGTTGTTTGTTACTCATGCCACAAGCGCACCATAAATAATTTTTTCCTTTAGTTAAAGAAAAAGAAAGAGCTTCTAGAGACGAAGTGTCAGTTTTTTTGAATCCTGAATTCCATTCGCTTTTTGGATCTGGTGATTTAACAAAAGGATAAAAATAAGATGCAGTCCAAGGATCGTTTGTTTTTTGTTGTAAACCATATTCTTTTGGATAGCTTTTTTGAAATGTAGCTGTCCCGAAAATTTGATCCCAAAGACTAAACATATTACCGAAATTTCCATTGGGTTCACTCGCAGAATCTAAACGAGAAGTTCCATGGTGTGAGTGGTGGAATGCTGGAGTGATAATAATCCGCTCCACTACTTTAATGATTGGACGTAACGCAGCATATTCATAAAAAAGCTTATCCCATTTCAATCGGCTGTGAGAGCCTATAATAACTAATTGTTTTAGGATTAACCCTAAAGCAACTGCCTTAGCACCACCTAGAAATACAACAAGTGCGGCCCACCAGATATTAGGCATCAATAAGTAATAAAGTAATGCATTTCTATAGGAAACAAAATATCCCATTTCTTCAGCTTGGTGATGTGGTCTGTGTAGTTTCCATAAAAATGGAGTTTCATGTGCTCTGCGATGATACCAGTATTGAAAAAGATCGTCTGTAAGTATATAGATTGAAAATAATATGATAAAAGGATATGAACCTAAAGCAAATCGATACTCTGGAAAATAGAAATCTCCAGCTTTGAATATTAAAAAAACAATTAGGGGCTTAATTAGATTTCCCAAAACAAAAAAACTCATAATTTCTTGAATCCAATCTCCTTTTTTTCGATTTGAGTTTTTTAAAAATCCAGAAATACTTTCTAAAATACTAAAAAATAATATTATTCCAATAACAAAGTATATATCAATATTTTCAATGTTTAGGATTTCTTCAATCATTTAATGTGTTTTATGAGATTTAAATTCAAAATCTATATTAAATATACAGATTTGTTCTTCTTAGATAAATTAAAGAGTTAAAAATTTGTTTTTCTTAATCTGGAGTGTACATTTGTAATAAATTCAAATACAATTGACCATAATAATTTCATATTACAATCGTTTCTTTTTCTTCTTTTACAAAGAAGACAACAGGGCATTGTGATATTATTAAGTTGATAACCTATACAAGTCCTGATTTAATCGGGACTTTTTTTTTGATTAAAAAGTAAAACAAATAATGCAATCAATAATCGCCATTCAAGGAATTCAAGGATCTTTTCACCATCAGGTGGCATTGAACTATTTTCCGTCTGACATTCAGATTTCAGAATGCCTAACTTTTGATACTTTAACAGAGGCTTTAGTTTCAGGAAAAGCAACCCAAGCGATTATGGCAATTGAAAATTCTATTGCTGGATCGATCATCCCAAATTATGCTTTAATAGACAAGCACAATTTGCAAATAATAGGAGAATCGTATTTAAATATTGAGCATAACCTAATGGGACTGAAGGGACAATCTATTTCAGATCTTAAAGAAGTTCATTCACATCCCATGGCTTTATTACAGTGTAAATCTTTTTTTTCAGATTATCCGCATATACTTTTAGTGGAATCCGAAGATACGGCAGATATAGCTCGTAAGATTCAAGAAGAACAAATTCATGGGATTGGAGCAGTAGCAAGCACTAAAGCTGCTAATATTTTTAATCTTGAAGTATTTTCAAAATCAATTCAAACTATTAAAAACAACGTAACTCGTTTTGTGATTGTTCAGAAAAAAGGTGATTTAGTTGAAGAAAAAAATATAAATAAAGCGGCTCTTAAATTTGTGTTAGATCATCAAAGAGGAAGTCTTGCTGCGGTTTTAAATGTTATGAGTGATTGTCAATTGAACCTAACCAAAATTCAATCCTTACCCGTAATTGAAACCCCTGGTAAATATGCTTTTTTTGTAGACTTTACATTTGATTCTTTTGAGCATTACAAAAAAGCCCAAACCATAATCGAAATTATGGCAACTGAATTTAAAATACTTGGAGAATATCCAAAAAACAAAATATGAGTACTGAAACAGCAAAGCGCCTTGAAAGCGTAAAAGAATATTATTTTTCTAAGAAACTTAGAGAAGTAGCGGCCTTGATTAAAGCTGGTAAACCGATCCTTAATATGGGAATTGGAAGTCCAGATCTGCCTCCAGACCCTTCGGTTATTGAGGCGATTAAAGGTAGTTTATTGCATCCAAAAGCGCATATGTATCAAAGTTATCAAGGGCTTCAAGAGTTGAGAGAAGCGATTACTGCTTTTTACAAAAAAAAGTATAATGTAAGTTTAGATACTAATTCTGAAGTGCTTCCTCTTATGGGTTCGAAAGAAGGAATCATGCATATCACTATGGCATTTCTGAACAAAGGGGATCAAGTTTTAATTCCAAATCCAGGATACCCAACATACAGTTCTGTTACCCAATTACTTGAGGCAGAAGCTATATTCTATGATCTGAAACAAGAAAACAATTGGCAACCTGATTTTGAAGCTTTAAAAAAAATTGATACAAGTCGCGTGAAGTTAATGTGGTTAAATTATCCACACATGCCAACAGGCGCTCAAGTAGATGTTAAGACCTTTTCTAGCCTAATTAAATGGGCAAAAAAAAATGATGTTTTGTTAATCAATGACAACCCTTATAGTTTTATTTTAAATGAAAATCCACAAAGTCTGATGAGTCAAACTGGAGCAATGGATGTCGCTTTAGAGCTTAATTCTTTGAGTAAGACATTTAATATTGCAGGATGGCGTGTAGGCATGCTTATTGGAAATTCAAAAAATATTAATGCTGTATTAAAAGTTAAAAGTAACATGGATTCTGGAATGTTTTATGGCATTCAAAAAGGTGCAATTGCAGCGCTAAAACTTGAGAATACTTGGTTTGAAGAACTTAATAAAGTTTATGCAGAACGCAGAGAAGCTATGAATGAGTTAGCAACCCATATGGAAATTGAGTTTGACCCTAAAAGTGTAGGGATGTTTTTGTGGGCTAAGCTAAACGACCATTCTATAGAATCAGAAGAATTTATAGACAAGGTACTTTCAGAACATAATATTTTCATTACCCCAGGTACAATATTTGGAAGTCAAGGAGAGGGATACATTCGTTTCTCTTTATGTGTTAAACTAGAAGATATACAAACCGCTATAAATCGATTGAAATCATGAAGATTTATGTAATCGGAATTGGTTTGATTGGAGGGTCTATGGGATTAGATTTAAAAGAAACACAGAGTGATATAGAAATTATTGGAATAGACACTAATAAAATAAATTTAGAAAATGCGATTAGCTTAGGGATTATAGACCGATCAGGGTCTTTAGAATCTATTGCCCAAGCAGACCGTGTTATTTTAAGTATTCCTGTAAAAGAATCAATGCAGCTACTTCCGGACCTATTAGATAGGTTACATGCTGATGCACTTCTTTGGGATGTAGGTTCTACAAAAGAGCAATTATGTAAATTCATTTCAAGTCACCCAAAGAGAGATCAGTTTTTGGCAGCACACCCCATTGCAGGTAATGAATTCTCTGGGCCTCAAGCTGCTCAGAGGGGACTATTTAAAGGAAAACCACAAATATTGTGTGAATCAAGCAAAACACGTCCAGACCTATTGTTATGGGCGAAACAAACTTTTCGCCAAATGGGGATGTATTTGCGTTTTATGGAAGCAGAAGCGCACGACAAGCACATGGCATATGTTTCTCATTTATCACACATTAGCTCTTTTATGTTAGGAAAAACTGTTCTTGAGAAAGAAGAGGATGAAAACAATATTTTTGACCTTGCGGGGAGTGGATTTGAGTCAACTGTTCGATTAGCCAAAAGCTCTCCTGCTATGTGGACACCAATATTTGAACAGAATAAAGAAAATGTAATTGAAACTTTAGATTCATACATTCAGAATTTAGAAAATTTCAAAAGTCTTTTGGCAAACGATGACTATGAAGCTTTATTTCAGGAAATGAAAAACACAAATCAGTTAACATCAATATTAAACGGAATAAGTAAAAAATAAAACAAATTAAATGGAAAACAAACCCCAAATGGGAGAATGGCTTAACAAATTCGATCTTTCTCACCCACTTGTTATTGCCGGTCCTTGCAGCGCAGAAACAGAAGAACAAGTATTGAAAATCGCTCATGAACTTAAAGATACCGATGTTACGGTTTTACGTGCTGGAATTTGGAAGCCTAGAACTCGCCCAGGAATGTTTGAAGGAGTAGGTGCAATTGGACTAAAATGGCTTCAAAAAGCAAAACAAGAAACAGGACTTCTTACCGCAACTGAAGTAGCTAATGCAGTTCATGTTAAGTTAGCAATCGAGCATGATTTGGATATCCTTTGGATCGGAGCTCGTTCAACTGTAAGTCCTTTTATTATGCAAGAGATTGCAGATGCTCTAGAAGGTACTGATAAGATTGTTTTGGTTAAGAATCCTGTAAATCCAGATTTAGCTTTATGGCTTGGAGGGGTAGAACGTTTGTATACAGCTAATATCATGAAATTAGGTTTAATTCATAGAGGATTTTCTACTTATGAAAAATCGAAATACAGAAATAACCCAGAATGGCAAATTGCTGTTGAGGCACAAAATAGATTCCCAGATTTACCCATGATTTGCGACCCTTCTCACATTGCTGGTAGAAGAGATTTAATCTTAGATATCTGTCAAATGGCTTTGGATTTAAATTATGATGGTCTTATGGTTGAGACGCATTGGGATCCAGAAAACGCATGGAGTGATGCATCACAACAAATAACTCCAACAACTTTGGTTCAAATTATGAAAGACCTTAAAATAAGAAAGGAAACCAATCAAGAAGAAGCTTATACGTTTGCATTAAATAATTTACGAGCTCAGATCGATATAGCAGATCAAACTATTTTGAATATTTTAGGAAAGCGAATGAAAGTCGCAGAAGAAATAGGTTCATTAAAAAAATCTAAAAATGTAGCAGTTCTTCAAAATAAGCGATGGAATGAGATTTTAGGGAAAATGATTTTAGAAGGTCAAGATCGTAATCTTTCAGAAGAGTTTATCCTAAAGATATTTAAGGCAATTCACCAGGAATCGATTAATCATCAAGAAGAAATTGTAAATAAATAATCTAATTAGATAAAAAAACCTGAAACTGCTGGTTTTTTTATTTTACAGAAAATAAGTAATTAACTCAAAACTTTTGATATTCTTGAAACTGCCTCTCTAATGTTTTCTTCAGATGCTGCATATGAAATTCGAATGCAATTTTCATTTCCAAAAGCTTCACCAGTTACAGTAGCTACGTGAGCTTTTTCTAACAAAAACAAAGCAAAGGCGCTTGCATTGTCAATCTTTACGCCGTCTATTATTTTGCCAAAGTAAAACGAAACATCAGGAAATACGTAAAAGGCTCCATCTGGAATGTTGAGTTTAAACCCTTCGATTTTTTTTAATAAATTTATTATTAAGTTTTTTCTGTTGCTAAATTCATCGACCATATATTGAATTCTGTTAACAGGCTCAAGGAGTGCAGTGATTGTTGCGCGTTGTGCTATACAATTAGCTCCACTTGTGATTTGACCTTGCATTTTATTACATGCTTTAGCAATCCATTCTGCTGCTCCAATATATCCAATTCTCCATCCAGTCATAGCAAATGCTTTAGCCACACCGTTTACGGTAATGGTTCGGTTATAAAGCTCTGGTATTTGAGCTATACTGAAATGTGGAGTGCCATAATTTATATGCTCATAAATTTCATCAGACATGATGTATATGTTTGGATGATTTTCTAGTACCTTTCCTAAAGCACGATATTCAGATTCTGTATAAATTGTTCCACTTGGGTTGTTTGGAGAATTGAACATAATTAATTTAGTCTTCGTAGATATCGATGCCTCTAATTGTTGGGGTGTTATTTTAAAATCAGCTTTTATAGAAGAGGGAATTATAATTGATTTAGCTTCTGCTAAAGACGCAATTGCAGAATAACTAACCCAATAGGGAGCAGGAAGTAATACTTCGTCACCCGGGTTAAGTAATACCATACATAAATTTGCAATAGATTGTTTGGCTCCTGTAGAAACTACAATTTGTGAAGGTTTATATTTGAGATGGTTGTCGCGTTCAAATTTAGTGCAAATAGCATCTTTTAAATCTGCATATCCATCAACAGGCGAATAGGAGTTATAGTCATCTTTTACAGCTTGAATTGCTGCTTCCTTGATATATTCTGGAGTGTTGAAGTCAGGTTCTCCCAAACTAAGCCCAATTACATCTATTCCGTTGTTTTTAAGCTCACGAGCTTTTGCTGCCATAGCTAGAGTAGCTGATACAGGCAAACTGTTAATTCTTTCCGATAATCCATCCATTTTGCAACAAGTTTAAGCGGGTTGAACTCCCATTTGTTTTAAAAATTTGAAATGCGAAAATAAAGCATCTCTTGTAGTTTTATACTCGTTATAAGGCAAATTAAATTCTTTTGCAGTTTTTTTAACAATTTTCGCAATATCTGTGTAATGTATATGACTTATATGAGGAAATATATGATGTTCAATTTGATGATTAAGTCCACCAGTAAACCAATTTATGAATCTATTTTTGGTCGAAAAATTAACCGTTGTTAGTAATTGGTGTATCGCCCAAGTGTTTTTCATTGTTCCTGTTTCTTTGTCTGGTAGAGGCATTTGGGCATCTTCAATGATATGAGCTAATTGAAATACTAAACTTAAAATAATACCGGCAACATAATGCATAGCAAAAAAACCAATTAGAATTTTCCACCAAGCTATTTCTAAAAAGATCATAGGAACAACAATCCAAATAAATGCATAAAGGGTTTTGGTTAAGATTAAGGTCATCCATTGACGTAATGGATATAAAGCTTTGTTATAAGTTAATTTACGTTTCAAAAATCTGGGGGTTTGCTGAAAGTCGGTTGTAATAGCCCAATTGATTGTTAGTAATCCATAAATAAAAACAGAATATAAATGTTGAAATCTGTGGATAGGCAACCAATCGCTATGTTTGGAGAAACGGATAATTCGGCCAGCTTCCAAATCTTCATCATGTCCATGGATATTCGTGTAGGTATGATGTAAGATGTTATGTTGAACTTTCCAATTATGAACATTACCTGCCAATAAGTATATAGTTGCTCCCATAACTTTATTAATCCATGAAATTTTAGAGAAAGATCCATGATTACCATCATGCATTACATTCATTCCAACACCTGCTATCCCTACACCCATTATTAGAGCAAAAAGAAGTTTAATCCATGAGTTAAAATCTGTAAATAAAATAAGAAAATAAGGAGCAATAAATAAGGTAAGCATGACTGTTGTCTTAAAATATAACTTCCAATTTCCTGCTTTTGAAATATTAATTTTTTTAAAATGGTCGTTTACTCTTTTATTTAAAGTAATAAAAAATTTTTTTGGATCTTTTCTAGAAAATCTTAAAGCAATAGTTTCGTAAGCCATACTAAGTGAGTTAATTTTGGATTATTTGTTTAACTAATTATATTTTTACTAAAATTTATAATTTGAATATAATAGAAAATTATTTTCCCGATTTATCTTCTCATAAAAAGAAGCAATTTACGCAATTGGAGTCACTTTACAGAGAGTGGAACGAAAAAATAAATGTTATTTCTCGTAAAGATATAGCTGAACTTTACGAACGTCATGTTCTCCATTCTTTAAGTATTGCATGTTTAATAGAATTTGCGCCTGGTTCTCAGATTCTTGATGTTGGAACTGGTGGAGGTTTTCCAGGAATTCCTTTAGCCATTTTATTTCCACAAGTTGACTTTTATTTAATTGACAGTATCGGGAAGAAAATTAAAGTTGTTACTGAAGTTAGTCAAGCATTAGATCTTAGGAATATTGAAGCTCGGCATCAACGTGCTCAAGAGTTTAAAAGGCCTGTAGATTTTGTAATAAGTAGAGCTGTTACAAAAATGGATGTCTTTGTGCCATGGGTAAAAAAGAACATTGCTAAAAAAAGTCAACATAATTTACAAAATGGAATTCTATATTTAAAAGGGGGTAATTTAAAAGAGGAATTACAAGAATTTCCAAAAGCGAAAATATTTAAGCTATCTGATTTTTTTGAAGAAGAGTTTTTTGAAACAAAAAAAATTGTCCACCTGCCATTTTAAGTTCTTAGCTTAATGAAAAAAAAACTGAACAATTGAGATGCAGTAATTTCAGCAGTAAATTCAATGTGAATTACTATGTTTTATTATATTATAATACCTTTTCATTGCACCCACTTTAGTTCTAATAATACATCCAAACTCATATTTAACATTTTGACCTGGCTTTATGAACTGCTTTTCGCAATTACACTCTCACCTTACTCAACCTGAATAGACTTTGAAATCTCAATAATCTTCCATGATCTATTTATAAGTTTAATTATGTCATTACTTTGATTACTTTTAGCAACTAAGTAACGAAAAGTATAATTAGAAATGCTATTTTTTAAAACCGCTATCATACTTTACTTTCTCAGAAATTCGAATTACTTTGTTACTTATTCATTTATTTTTTTAGTTGTTTCAAATCTATCCCAAATTTGAATTCTTAAATAAAACACATTAATTCTCTATTTCAAACGAGGAGAGTTTTTTTATACAAATTAAAGCATCGTATTGACTTCCAATAAGCCTTGAATAAGCCAAAATTATATATTGGTTTTCAGTAACTGCATGGGATCCACTGATTATGTTTTTGTCTAATCCACCTTTTATTTTCCAAACGTATTTATAATTATAAAACCCTTGTTTTAATAACAATCTTATTTCATAAACCTCATAACTGGGATTGTATGTAAGTTTATATTCTTCAGATAATTCATAATTGCTAAACTTTCCGTAAAGGTATATTTCTTCTTCCTGAAGAGTATATTGTTTTGCTAAACTAAAATATACCTGTGTATAATCTGCTTCGATATCCGGATCATTTCCTTGAATTGTATTGATTAAAAAATTGCCATTAATATCTGGATTAAATGTATAGGGATAATTTTTGCGCTCTGGATCAGTAAACAAGTAGGTTTGATAAATATCATCTAATGATACATGACTGATGCTAGGGTTTACAACCCTATTGTCTTTAGTGTCGAAGTATAGAAATTCATTTCCACCACTAAACTGTAGTGGTAAATCAGAGCTGTAATGTAACTCTTTTCCAATAATATATTTGGGTTTAGAGACTGTTTTGATTTCATCCCATTGATAGTTTTGAATTACAACTATTTTGAGATCATCATTTGGGTTTCTTAGAGCAAACCCAATAGGGTTAATTGAAAACTGAACTGTTTGATTTTTGGTGTAGTTGGAAAGCTCTCTGCTTCTAAAAATACCACCCTCAATTGAAGCGAGGTTTTCGTGAATTAGAAATTTTCTTCTAAACATAAGATAATCTTCACTGTTGTAAACAGAAATCATGTAGTTGCCAGAAATTTTGAATTTTGTATTTTCATTAGGTAGACTTAATTCATGATGGGTATAGCGTTGCAAGGTTCCAAAAGAACTGCGATAGTTTGAAATTCTTTGATTATCAAAACCTTCCAAAAACTCATTTTTAAATAAACTAGATGGAGTCCAATCATGATTATAATATGAAATTCTATAATAATAATCATTTTCTTGTGCCAAAATGTCATCAAACTCTAAAGTAAAAAAATCACCTTTTTGGATTATTGGAAATTGACTTTTTTCATCTTCAGATTTGAACTCTATACTTTTCAAGTAAGAAACATTAGTAATTTCATTTAACATTTGAGAGTTCAAAGAAAACAGGGCAAATAGTGTCGATAAAAGTGTAAAAAATGAAGTTAAAACTTTCATAATTCAAAGATACAATTTCTAGTTTAATTTCATTAATTACGACATCAATTAGCCTCTAGGTCAAACAAGTTGTTTAGAATGAGTATAAATAAAATAAATTCTCTTTAAAACCATTTTTAGGACTCTTTTTTAATTAGTAAATTTGCATGATTTTAGGATTTAATAATTCATTTCATGCCCAAAGACATTCAGATCCGTAAAGGGTCAAATTTAAACTTAGCGGGAGAAGCAAATAAAATTCTGGTTGATTTACCAGATTCTAAAACTTTTGCTCTTAATCCAGATGATTTTTTCAACATCACCCCAAAGTTGATTGTAAAAGAAGGAGATTCAGTTAAGAAGGGATCACCTTTGTTTTTTTCAAAGCAAAACCCTAGAATTCATTTTGTTTCTCCAGTTGCTGGAGAAGTAACGGCAATTGTAAGAGGAGCAAAACGTAAAATTTTACAGATAGTTATTACTTCTAACGATTCATGCGATGTAATTACTCAAGACGTTTCAGATTTTGAATCTTTAAATTCAGAGTCAATTAAAGAGATTATTTTAAAAAGTGGAAGTTGGCCCTTTATAAAACAACGTCCTTACAACATTATAGCGAAACCAGAGGACACCCCAAAATCTATTTTTGTTTCTACTTTTAGTACTGCTCCGCTTGATGTTGACTTTGATTTTTTACTCAAAAATAATAAAGAAGATTTTCAAAATGGCATAAAGGTTTTGAATAAACTAACCTCTGGAGATGTTAATTTAACTGTAGACAAATCATTTCAAGGATTTTTTGAGAGCGTTCAAGGGGCTAAAATTATTAGTATCTCTGGAGCACATCCTTCTGGAAATGTAGGTGTTCAAATACATAGAATTGATCCTGTAAATTATGGAGAAAAAGTATGGGTTGTGAACCCGGAAGATGTAGTTAATCTAGGAATTCTTTTCTCTAAAGGTGAGTTTTCTGCCCAACGAACTATCGCTGTTGTTGGATCTTCAGTAGAAAAACCTCAGTATTATAAATCTACAATAGGAGCTTCAATAAAAAAATACTTAGAAACCTCAAGATTTGATTCAACACAAGAAGTAAGAATAATTAATGGTGATGTTTTAACTGGCTCAATAACTTCAGAAGATGGTTATGTTGGTTTTTATAACAATTTAATTTCTGTAATTCCTGAAGGAAATCATTACCGTATGTTTGGTTGGTTACCTTTTGTAGATAATCATGTCCCAAGTATATCAAGAACTTCACTTTCTTGGCTGTTTGGTTCAAAAAAGGCTTCAGTTACTACAAATCTTAACGGAGAAGAACGAGCTTTAGTAGTTACTGGTGAGATGGAAAAAGTTTTTCCAATGAACATATATCCGATGCAGTTAATTAAAGCCTGTATTTTTCAAGATATTGAACGAATGGAAGCTCTCGGAATTTATGAAGTTGTTCCTGAAGACTTTAGTATGGTAGATTATGCTTCTACTTCTAAAATTGAAGCACAACATATTATCAAAAAAGGAATTGAGTTAATGATTAAAGAAGTAGGATAAAAATATAATATATGAGTTTTTTAAGAAACAAAATTGACCAGATAAAAAAGCCATTTGCTAAAGGTGAAAAATGGGAAAAGTTTGCACCAGCCGTTAATGCGTTTGAAACATTTATTTTTGTACCAAATCAGACAACAACCAAAGGAGCTCACATTCGAGATGCAGTTGACTTGAAACGCACCATGGTTACTGTAATTCTAGCACTTTTACCAGCTTTGATTTATGGAATATATAATACAGGATATCAGTATTTCATTCAAACTGAAGAGACCTTCACTTTCATGGATGCATTTATTCACGGATCATGGAAAATTGTACCCATGATTATTGTATCATATGTAGTTGGACTGACAATAGAATTTATTTTTGCTATACATAGAGGTCATGAAGTAAATGAAGGTTATTTGGTAACAGGTCTTTTAATTCCAATGATCATGCCTGTAGATATTCCACTTTGGATGGTAGGAATTTCTACTGCTTTTGCTGTTCTGATTGCTAAGGAAGCTTTTGGTGGTACCGGAATGAATATTTTGAACCCAGCCCTAACTGCTCGAGCCTTTGCTTTTTTTGCATACCCCACCTACATGTCAGGAAATAAAGTTTGGGTTTCTGAAGCTTCTAATTTAGATGCCATATCTGGAGAAACAATTTTAGGATCGCTTGCAGCAGGAAGTAATATAACTTATTCTACGCTTGAAATGTTTAATGGATCCATTCCAGGATCAATTGCTGAAACTTCTACCTTATGGGTTGGAGTGGGTGCTTTAATATTAATATTAACGGGAGTCGGAAGTTGGCGTATTATTTTTGGAGGAATTGCAGGGGCATCAATAATGGGCTTATTATTCAACTTTTGGGCTGCAAACTCACTAATGAGCTTTTCTTGGATAAATCACCTAATTGTGGGTGGATTTGCTTTTGGAATTGTTTTTATGGCTACGGATCCAGTTTCTGCGGCTCAGACAAACAAAGGAAAATGGATTTATGGAGTTTTAGTGGGGGTTTTTTGTATCCTAATTCGAGTGTTTAACCCAGCATACCCAGAGGGTGTTATGCTAGCAATTTTATTAATGAATGTATTTGCACCTACAATTGATCATTATGTGGTTGAAGCAAACATATCGAAACGTAAAAAACGTTGGGCAACAGCTCAATTAAAAACAGCTTAACCATGAATAGAGACAGTAATTCTTATACATTCCTTTTTGCAGCTATAATGGTTTTTGTAGTTGCTTCATCTTTGGCTTTTACAGCAACTTCTTTAAAAAGTAAGCAAGACGAAAATGTTCGTAAAGAACAAATGCAAAATATACTTTCAACAATCGGAATTCAAACAGATCGTGACGGTGCAGAAAAATTATACAACGAATATGTTACACAGCAGCTAGCACTTACACTAGAAGGTATTCCTGATGATGAAGTAAATGCATTTAAAATTCAATTGGGAACAGAAGTTAAAAAACCATTAGAACAACAACGCTTTCCTTTATATGTGGCAGAAGTTGAATCAAAAACCTTTTATATAGTTCCTTTACGTGGATCAGGACTATGGGATGCAATTTGGGGATATATAGCCCTTGAAAATGATATGAAAACTATTAAAGGAGCAGTATTTGATCATAAAGGAGAAACAGCGGGTTTGGGTGCAGAAATTACTCAACAATGGTTTCAAGATCGTTTTGTTGGAGAGACTATCATAGATATAAACGGAAATCTAGTTGGAATAGCAGTTTCTAAAACAAATAATGATCCTGATGGAATCGATAAAACAGATCATGAAGTTGATGCAATTTCGGGAGCAACAATTACAGGAGATGGAGTTACAGATATGATTTCTGAACGCCTAGCTCATTATATGTCTTACTTTAAATTATCTTCTGTTAGGCCAGTTAAAAATGTGTTGGAAGAATCGCCAACACTAGGAGATCCTACTTTAAAAAAACAAACAATTGCCTACCAAAATTAATATTATGATGCAAAAAAATATACATCAAAAAAACCCAAGTTTGTTTTTTGTTAATAAAGACAAAGAAGCTTTATTTTCAAAAAAAAATAGATCACTGTTGTCTGATCCTATGGACGATAACAATCCAATTACAGTTCAGGTTTTAGGAATTTGTTCTGCCCTAGCAATAACGGTTCAATTAAAACCTGCTATTGTGATGAGTATTTCGGTTGTTATAGTTATGGCTGCATCAAACGTAATCATTTCGTTACTTAGAAACTTAATTCCCAATCGAATTCGAATTATTGTTCAGTTGGTTGTTGTAGCAGCAATGGTTGTTTTAGTAGATCAAGTTTTAAAAGCATTTGCATATGATGTGTATAAAGAACTATCCATTTTTATCGGTTTAATAATAACTAACTGTATCGTAATGGGAAGACTTGAAGCATTTGCTTTGGCAAACACTCCTTGGAAATCATTCCTTGATGGAATTGGAAATGCAGCTGGATATGGATTTATACTTGTTATAGTTGCATTTTTTAGAGAATTGCTAGGATCAGGAAAATTATTTGGATACCAAGTAGTGCCAGATTCACTTTATGCAATTGGATATGAAAATAATGGTCTGATGCTTTTATCACCAATGGCATTAATAACTGTTGGAATTTTTATTTGGATTCAGCGTTCTAGAAACCGTATACTCATTGAAAAAAACTAACTAATGGAACAATATATTAATTTATTTGTAAAAAGTATTTTCATTGAAAACATGATTTTCGCATACTTCTTAGGGATGTGTTCCTATTTAGCAGTTTCAAAAACAGTAAAAACAGCAGTTGGTCTGGGTTTTGCTGTCATTTTCGTTCTTTCAATTACAGTTCCAATTAACTTTTTATTAGACACATATTTGCTTAAACCAGGTGCATTATCTTGGTTAGGTTCAGGATATTCATCAATTGATTTAAGCTTTTTAAGCTTCATAATGTTCATTGCAGTAATTGCCTCGATGGTACAATTAGTTGAGATGATTGTTGAGAGATTTGCACCAGATCTTTACGGTGCTTTGGGAATATTTTTACCCTTAATCGCAGTAAACTGTGCAATTCTAGGAGGATCACTTTTTATGCAACAAAAAGATTTTGGAGGTGTAATTGAATCAGGAGTATATGGTTTAGGTTCTGGCATTGGATGGTTTTTAGCAATTATAGCCATTGCTGCTATTCGAGAAAAAATAACCTATTCAAACGTTCCAGCTCCTCTTAGAGGTTTAGGAATTACGTTCATTATTACTGGATTGATGGCAATTGGATTTATGAGTTTTATGGGTATTAAATTATAAGATCTTTAATATGGATTATACTATTATTTTAGCGAGTGTTGTTGCTTTCTTACTAATTATCTTTTTGTTAGTAGGAATGTTGTTAGGTGCTAAAGCCAAATTAATGCCATCAGGGCCTGTTGCTTTAATGATTAATGGTGAAAACAATATTGAAGTTTCTTCAGGAAACACCTTATTAACAACTTTAGGGAATAACAAAATTTTTCTTCCCTCAGCTTGTGGTGGTGGTGGAACTTGTATTCAATGTAAATGTCAGATTACAGAAGGTGGCGGCGAAATTCTTCCAACTGAAAAGCCTCACTTTTCTCGTAAAGAAATTGCAGATGGATGGCGTTTGGGATGCCAGGTTAAAGTAAAAGAGAACATGGTTATCCAGGTTCCCGAAGAAGTGTTTGGAATAAAAAAATGGGAAGGAACTGTGATTCGCAACTGGAATGTAGCTTCTTTTATTAAAGAATTCGTAGTAGAATTACCAGAAGAAATGGATTATAAAGCTGGAGGATATATTCAAATTGAAATTCCCGAATGCGAAATTAATTATGCTGACATTGATATTGCTGCTCATCCTGAAGAACACCCTGGAGAACCACATAAATTTAAAATGGAATGGGATAACTTTAATTTATGGCCATTAAAAATGAAAAATCCAGAGTCTGTTGAACGTGCTTATTCAATGGCATCTTTCCCTGCAGAAGGGAGAGAGGTTATGTTGAATGTTCGTATTGCAACTCCTCCATGGGATAGAGTTAAAAATGGATGGATGGATGTGAATCCAGGAATTGCTTCTTCTTATATATTTGCAAAAAAGCCAGGAGATAAAGTTACTATATCAGGACCTTTTGGAGAGTTTTTCATCAACCCTTCTGAGTCAGAAATGCTCTATGTCGGTGGAGGTGCAGGAATGGCTCCTATGCGTTCTCATTTATATGAATTATTTAGAACTCTAAAAACAGGTCGCAAAGTAACTTTTTGGTATGGCGGACGCTCTAAAAGAGAGCTTTTTTATTTAGATCATTTTCGTGCACTAGAAAGAGATTTTTTGAATTTCAAATTTTATGTAGCATTATCAGAACCTTTAGAAGTTGATAACTGGAAAGTTAAAAATAGTTTAGATGGAGAAGGAGATGGATTCAAAGGTTTTGTTCATCAAGTTGTAATAGATAATTATTTATCTAAACACGATTCACCAGAAGATATTGAAGTTTATTTTTGTGGACCTCCACTAATGAATCAAGCTGTTGAACGAATGGCAGATGATTATGGTATTCCACCAGAAAATGTTCGTTTTGATGATTTTGGAGGATAATAAAAATAAATCTAACTCGATTAAAGCCACTTTTATTTATTCTTATATTATTTAAAATTCTATGAAATTGCTTGCAGAACAAGAATTACATAATCTTGCAATGGAAATTGTAGGTAAGCAAATGGAAGAAGAAGGTTTTGAGTTTATGACAGTTAATTCAGAGCTTCAAAAAGATCCCCAATTTGTATGTCTCAAAAGTAAAAAGTTACACTTTGTTATTGTACGAGCAATCTCTTATCCATTCAACCCTTTGGACTACGATAAAATTTTTATGGAAACTGTTCGTGTTCATGCAGAAAAATTTCAAGCTAAAACCTATTATGCAGGTGTTGGTTTAGCTCATGCAGACAATTATGAATTGCCATTAAAGATAAATGACCCATATGCAATTAACTTTCAAGGACTTCAAAAAATAAAGTCAAATGCATAAATTATTTTTACTTTTCATTGTATTTATTTTTTTTGGGTGTTCAGAGAATAATTCATTACAAATCCATCGAGGCTATGCTTTGGGAACTTCATATAATATTCAGTATTCTGGGATTAAATTTTCTTTTGAAGAAGTTCAATTTGGGATAGATTCCTTAATTACAGTTATCAATAAATCCCTGTCTACTTATATCTCGAATTCAGATATTTCTAAAATAAATAGTGGAGATTCTTTACTGGTAATTGATAAACATTTTAAAAATATTTTTTATAAAGCAACAGAAGTATGGACTAATTCAGGAGGCCTTTTTGACCCCACTGTTGGGGCCTGGGTAAACGCTTACGGATTTGGACCAGAGAAACCAATTAATTTTCTTACGGAAGAAAAGAAAACTTACTTATCAAAAATAACAGGGTGGAATACTATAGAGCTTACTGATAAAAGTACGATCAAGAAATCACACATAGATACATATATAGATTTTAATTCTTTGGCAAAAGGATATGCTGTTGATGTTTTAGCAAATTATCTTTCTCAAAAGGGATCAATTAATTATTTAGTGGAAATAGGAGGAGAGATAGTAGCTTATGGGAATAGCCCAAAAACAGGCCAACCTTGGAGTATTGCAATTGATTATCCTAAACAAAAAAATGAACGTAGAATGATTCATAGATTATTTTTAAATAACGAAGCTATTGCAACATCAGGTAATTACAGAAAGTTTAGAGTAGATGTTGAAACTGGAGAACGATACGTTCATTCAATTAACCCTTTAACAGGGATTCCTGTTAAATCTAATATTTTGAGTGCTTCTGTCCGTGCTGAAGATTGTATGACTGCAGATGCTTATGCTACAGCACTCATGATTCTCCCATTAGAAACGGGTATGGAGTTAATAAAAAATCTTAGTGATACAGAGGCTTATTGGATTACTACATCAAACGATTCTATTCAAGAATATTTTTCCGATGGCTGGGAAAAGTAAATTACTTTTTTATTGCAATTGGAATTTGCTCTTTTGGTAAAGCAAACTGAATAAATTCCTTTCTAGAAATTTTACTTCCTAAATCTATAGGAGTAGCGTAAAAGCCTACCTCCTTCAACCTCTTGTAGTAATCCTGTCCATAGATTCGGACATGATCATATTGTCCGAAAATCTGAGTTCTTTTTTTTGGATCAGTTATGGAATCATCCTCAAAGGTTTCAAGTCGGTTTTCATCTAATGGCACTTGAAGTACAGCAGTTCCTTTTGGCTTAAGAACCCTATGAATTTCTTTCATTGCTTTTCTGTCGTTTGGAATATGTTCTAGCACATGGTTACACAATACAAGGTCATAAGTATTATCTTGAAACGGTAATGAGCATAAATCGGTTTTAACATCTGCTAGCGGAGAATAAAGGTCTGTAGTTGTATAGTCCCAATTACTAAAGTTTTTAAATTTTTTAAAGAAAACTTGTTCTGGAGCAACATGCAAAACTTTAATTGAATTTTTTAGAAATGAAGTTTCCCTGTCTAAATACAACCACAAAAGGCGATGTCTTTCAAGTGAAAGTGTTCCAGGACAAAGTGCATTTTCACGAAGATTTTTATATCCATAGGACAAGAATTTTCGGTATGAGCTTCCATCAATAGGATCAATAAATCGATTTCCTTTATAGTAAAGTTTAATTAGCGGTCGAAACCAAATACTCAGTTGTATCAACCAAGGTCTAGGAATAAGGTTGAGTAAGATTTTCATATTCTTAAAGCTTCTTTACGAAAAGGAATTTCTTCATCACTCTTAATTCCGAGTGCTTCATAGATGTATTGAAAAGTAGAAAGTAATTCTGGCTCTCCATCAATCAAAGCTACGTCATGTTCAAAATGTGCACTTGGTAATCCGTCTGCAGTTAAAATTGTCCATCCGTCTTTTAAATGTTTGATGCGATGTGATCCCCTATTAATCATAGGTTCGATCGCTAATACCATTCCATCTTGAAATTTCTTTCCACGACCCTTTCTACCATAGTTTGGAACTTCAGGACCTTCATGCATTATATTTCCAAGCCCATGACCTACTAGCTCACGGACTACCCCATATCCTGCATTTTCTGCATGATTCTGTATTGCAAATGCCAGGTCACCAATTCGATTTCCTGCTTTAAATTCTGCAATTCCTTTGTATAAGGACTCTTTGGTTACTTGTAATAATTTTTCAGTTTTGGGAGCAATCTCACCTACTGCAAAAGTATACGCATGATCACCATAGAAGCCGTTCTTAAGAGACCCACAATCTATGGATATAATATCCCCTTCAACTAAAGGATTTTTATTAGGAATTCCATGAACGACTTGTGCGTTTGGACTCATGCAAAGTGTGTTAGGAAAATCATACAAACCCAAAAATCCAGGGATTGCTTTATGATCACGAATAAAAGTTTCTGCAAGTTTATCTAACTCTAAGGTGCTAACTCCAGGTTTTATTTCTCCGGCAAGCATTCCTAATGTTTTAGATACAATCAGTGCGCTTTCACGTATCAATTCTATTTCTTCTGCGTTTTTTAATACAATACTACTCATTCTGCATAAGCGTTTTTGTAGGGATTACCCTTAAGAATTTCAAGTATATCTTGTTCAAGTGTTTGAATTGGAAATTCTACAATTCGATTCATTTCTTTACCATCTTTATTAAAGATTAGTGTAGGCACATTATATAAGTCAAATGGCTTTTCTAGTCTATTTGGAGTGTCTTTGTCTTCAGACACAGCAATAATTTCAATTAAATTTATAGGATAGCCAGCCGCTTCTAATATTTTAAACATTCCACCAACTTCTCGTTGACTGTCTTCGCACCAAGTTCCCATTAATAGAACAAAGGATACATCTTTTAAAAGAGGCTTAATTTTTTCTATCTTGGAAGCGTCTATTTTATAAAATTCATATTCCTTAGCATACCATGGAGAAAATAGATCTAGTTGTGCTAAATCAATTTTACCTACAAGAATTTCTTCGCCTTCTATTGTGGTGCTTTCAAGACTTTCGGATATTGTGATCAGAGGCCTTTTTTTTTGGGGAGAGTAATCCCCACATTTAACAAATAAAACTGTAACTAGAAGAATCAACAGGTTTTTCATAAGATTAAAGATTTTTGGGTCATGGCCTGGGGTTTTTCAACACCCATAAGGTCAAGAATGGTTGGTGCTAGATCTCCTAGAATTCCAGAGGTTATACTTTTTTTGTGATTATCAACTAATATAATGGGTACAGGGTTTATTGTGTGAGCTGTATTAGGACTTCCATCGGGGTTAATCATTGTTTCACAATTTCCATGATCTGAAATAACTAATGTAGCATAGTCTTGAGTTAATGCAGCTTCAATTATAGCTTGAACACAAGTATCAACAGTTTCACAAGCTACAATAGCTGCTGCTAAATCACCTGTATGTCCAACCATATCAGGATTAGCAAAGTTCAGACAAATGAAGTCAGCCGTCTCTTTTTGTATTTCTGGAATAATGGCATCTCGGATTTCAAAAGCACTCATTTCGGGTTGTAAATTGTATGTTGCCACTTTGGGTGAAGGACATAAAATTCGTTCTTCTCCTTTAAATGGTTCTTCTCTTCCTCCGTTAAAAAAGAAAGTAACATGAGGATATTTTTCAGTTTCTGCAATTCTAATTTGAATTTTATCCTCATTTGAGAGCGTCTCTCCTAGGGTATCGGAAATGTTTTCTTTATCAAAAATAACGTTCACATTATTATATGATCTGTCATAGTTAGTTAAAGTGACGAAGTGTAAATCTAGAGGAGTCATTCCCTCAGCTTCATATGCTTTCTGAGATAAGGCTTGTGTAAGTTCTCGACCTCTATCGGTTCTAAAGTTGAAGAATATAACAACGTCACCATTTTCTAATTTAGCAAGTGCATCTCCATTACTATTTTTAGCTATCAAAGGCTCAATAAATTCGTCTGTAATTCCGTTATCGTAAGATTTTTGTAAGGCAGCTCCAAAATCATCAACTGCAGCTCCTGCTCCTCGAACAATAACATCATAAGCTTTTTTAATTCGCTCCCATCGTTGATCTCTATCCATAGCAAAATAACGACCTATGATTGAAGCTATTTTCCCAGTTGTTTTAGCCATAGTAATTTCAATGTCTTCAATGAACCTTTTGCCAGATTGAGGATCTACATCACGACCGTCAGTAAAGGCATGAAGGAATACTTCACTCATTTCTTCATCAGATAAAAATTGAAGTAAAGCTTTAATATGATTTATGTGAGAATGGACACCGCCGTCAGAAACTAATCCCATTAAGTGTATTTTTTTCCCCTTACTCTTAGCGTATGCAATGACTTTTTTCAAAACAATTTCATCTTTCATTGTATTGCTTTCAATGGCTAAATTTATTTTAGCTAAATCTTGATATACAATTCGTCCAGCCCCAATGTTAATATGACCTACTTCACTATTTCCCATTTGACCATCAGGTAATCCAACATACAAGCCGTCGGTTCTTAAACTGTTATGAGAATAGTTTTCATATAAGCTATCAATAAAAGGAGTATTAGCTTGATCTACAGCAGATACAGATGGATTTGGAGATTTTCCCCAACCATCAAGAATCATCAAAATTGCTTTTTGAGACATTAAATATTTTTATCAAATATAGCAAATATGTCAATGAAATTGCCCCATTAAGAATTCTAACCTATCTTTAAACTTCCAAAAACGTTTTATTTGAGTAAAGGAATTGTTTATCGATCTACTGGGAGTTGGTATCTTGTAAAAGACAGTCAGGGTGTTTTCTATTCTTGTCGTATCAAGGGGAAGTTCAGAATTTATGGAATCAAGAGTACTAACCCAATAGCAGTAGGTGATCATGTAGAGTTTGATCTTGTAGAAGAAGGTTCTGAGATACTTGGTATTATTACAGAAATTGGTCCTAGAGAAAATTATCTAGTAAGGAAGTCTGTAAATTTGGCTAAACAAACTCATATTATCGCTTCTAATATTGATCAGGCATTTTTATTAATTACACTCAATAATCCGCCAACATCTTTTGCTTTTATTGACCGTTTTTTAATCACCGCGGAAGCTTATCAAATTTCAGCAGTTTTATTGTTCAATAAAATGGATTCTTATTCTGACGAAGAACAAGCAGAAGTAAGTTGGATGCAAAGTATTTACGAATCTATAGGTTATACCTGTTATAAGATTTCAAGTTTCAATAAAAAGGATGTAAGGTTGATTGCCAGCTTGATGCAAAATAAATCCTCGATATTCACAGGTCACAGTGGTGTTGGGAAATCTACCTTACTTAATGTAATTTCTCCAGGCTTAAACCTTAAAACTAAAGTTATTTCAGAACTGCATCAGCAAGGACAACATACGACTACCCATGCCGAAATGTTTGATTTGGAAGGAAACGCTCGAATTATTGACACTCCTGGAATTAAAGGTTTTGGAGTGGTTGATATAGCAACTGAAGAATTAGGGAATTATTTTCCTGAATTCTTAAAAGTTAAGCAGCAATGTAAATTTAATAATTGTCTTCACCTCGATGAGCCTGAGTGTGCAGTTAAAGACGGTATCGATGATAAATCAATTTCACCTTCTCGCTATAAAAGCTATGTGCAGCTTTTAAAAGATGATACCCCTTACAGAAATTAATAATTTAATATGCGAGTAGTTATTCAACGAGTTAAAAATGCAAAAGTTGAAGTAAACCATGAAACAGTTGGAGCTATCAATTACGGATTAGTTATTTTGTTAGGTATTGAAATAGCCGACACTTTTGAAGACGTTTTATGGACTGTAAAAAAAGTCACTAAGCTTAGAATTTTTTCTGATTCAAAAGGCGTTATGAATGACTCTCTTCTTGATGTAGAAGGTGAACTTTTACTAATTAGTCAATATACCCTAATGGCCGCGACAAAAAAGGGAAACAGACCTTCTTATATCCGAGCAGCTAAACATGACCATGCCACTATTCTTTATGAAATTTTTATTACTGAGATTGAAAAAATTTTAGTTAATAAAATAGAAACAGGGATTTTTGGTGCAGATATGCAGGTTTCACTCTGTAATGATGGTCCCGTAACTATTCAATTAGATTCAAAAAACAAAGAGTAATTAATAGATATTAACTTCTGTTTCCAGACTAATATTAAAATGTTCATACACTTTTTCTTGTATTTCTTTTGCCAAGTTTAGTATTTCAGAACCAGAAGCATTTCCATGATTTACCAAAACCAATGCTTGATTTTCATGAACTCCAGCATCACCTTTTTTGTATCCTTTATATCCAAGCTGTTCTATAATCCATCCTGCTGGAATTTTAACTTCAGTAATGCTGATCCGATTATGGGGCATTTCAGGATGAATTTTTATTAGCTTTTGAAAATTTAATTCTGGGATGATTGGATTTTTAAAAAAACTACCACTGTTTCCAATTTCTAATGGATCAGGGAGCTTTCGCCTCCTGATTGCAATAACCGCATCAGAAATACTTTTGGGATTTAGTTTTTTCACCTCCTTTATTAATTCTTCATAATCAATAACCAGTCGATGTTTTTTTTTAGTTAGACGAAATTGAACTGATGTGATAACGTGTTTATTTTTTAATGAAGTTTTAAAAACTGATGTTCGATAACTAAAGGCTAAATCTTTAAGTTTAAAGGTATGAGAAGATCCTGTTTCTTTATCCAGGGTTGTACACTCAACAAAACTATCTTTAAGTTCAACACCATAGGCTCCAATATTTTGAATAGGTGCAGTCCCAATATTTCCTGGGATTAATGATAGATTTTCCAATCCACCATAACCTTGTTTTATGGTCCAAAGTACAAATTGATGCCAGTTTTCTCCAGCCTGAGCTTCTACAATAACTTCTATTTCATTTTCTTCTAGAATTGAAACACCTTTTAGGTTTATCTGAATACATAAGCCTGGTATATTTTGGGTAAGAAGCATATTGCTTCCTCCACCTAGAATGAATTTTTCTTTAAAATCTGAATTTAATAGAGCAGCCCGAAGCTCATCTTTATTAGCAACACTAATGAAGTATTCGCAAAAGCATTCAACTCCAAAGGTGTTATAAGCTTTTAAAGATTTATATTTTTCAATGTTTTTCAACTCTTTTTTTAAGTACGTACAAGATAGAAAACTCAAATCAATTGGAATAAGCCCTTAATGCTTTTTCTAATATGTTAACACAGCGAATCAAATCCTTTTCATTTAGAACAAAACTTACTCTTATTTGATTTTTACCATATCCTGGAGTAGAATAAAACCCTGTCGCAGGAGCAAACATGACTGTTTCCTTTTTATCACTAAATTTAGTAAGCATCCATTTAGAAAACAACTCAGCGTCATCAACAGGCAACTCTACTATACAGTAAAATGCACCTTTGGGATTTGAAACTCGAACACCATCTATTTTTTCAAGTGCATAGATTAATGTTTTTTTTCGGGTTGTATACTCTTTCTTAACATAAATCAAATATGATGAACTTGAATTTACTGCGGCTTCACTAGCCATAAGGGCATAAGTTGCTGGTGATAATCTTAAATGAGCAAATTTTAATGCATTGGCAATTATGGCTTTATTTTTAGTAACCAAACATCCAACTCTAGCACCACAGAGGCTATAGCGTTTGGAAACGGAATCAATCATTATACTGTGATTAGATAATTTTTTTGATTGTAAAACAGAATAATGTTGCGTAACATCATCATGGATGAACTCACGATAAACTTCATCTACAATTAAAAAAATATTATGTTTGAGCACTAACTTACCAAGTGTTATAATTTCTTCTTTGGAATATAAATATCCAGTTGGATTGCTTGGATTACAAATTAAAATACCTTTAGTTTTTGAAGTAATTTTTGCTTCAATAGTTTTAATTGGAGGAAGACAAAATTGATCTTCAAATAAAGAAATAACAGAAACCACTCGGATGTCCGAAGCAACTGTAAATCCACTATAATTAGCATAAAATGGTTCAGGAATTATAATTTCATCACCTGGGTCTGCAATACAGTTTAACGTAAATGAAATAGCTTCACTAGCTCCAATTGTAACAATTATATCTTCTGGGTTAACCTTAATTTTGTTTTTTGCGTAATAAGTACACAACGACTTTCTAAAACTAAGAGAGCCTTCGGAAGAGCCATATTTCAATAGTTTTAATTCACTTTTTTGAATTATTTTGACAGATTCTTCGGGAGACTCAATATCTGGTTGTCCGATATTGAGATGATAGACGTGTATTCCATTAGCTTTTGCTTGGTCAGCAAATTCAACTAGTTTTCTTATGGGGGAAGATGGAAGATTATTTCCTTTGTTTGATAAAACAGGCATGATTAATTTTAATAATATACAAAGATCCTAAAAAATAATTAATTAAAATTAGATAAATCATTTTCATGAAATTTAATATTAATAATACTTTTTTAGAATCTATTTATATCGAAAAACATCAATATTATAAAATTAAGATTACATAAATTGAATCCTATTTTAAAAACATAAATTTAATAGAATAACTTTTTAATTAGTATTAATAGTTCCTTTAATTTTTAAAGTTACTGAAGGTGTGTTTATAGCATTAGAGTTGACTGTAATAGTTTTTCGAATTTGCCCTAAACGATTGGTATCATATTTCACCATAATTTCACCTTGCTCTTTTGGAGCTATAGGATTTTCTGGTTTTTTAGGTATTGTGCAACCACAAGAAGAATATACTTTAGTGATTTCAAGGGGCATGTCACCAGAATTTATAAAAGTAAATACCCGGATTCCATCACTCCCTTTTATTATTTCCCCATAATCAACTTCATTAGACTCAAATTCAATTTTTGGACCCGATTTTTGAGAAAATCCATTTAAATTAAAAACTAAAAATAAACTTAATGTTGCAATAATATTTTTCATTTTTTTAAATAATAAATTAATATTAATATAATAGTCAAAGTAAACAAAATAAAAGGATCACAAAAGAGTACTGTTTCCTTTTGTAATCTCTTGAAGAAAATTACTTTTGCTATGTTAAACAAAAATCAGACCATTTATGTCAATTTCCCCAAAATTTGAACCTTCAACCGTTGAAAAAAAATGGTATGACTATTGGTTAAAAAATAAATATTTTGCTTCAATACCTGATGATCGCCCTGCCTATTCTATTGTTATACCCCCCCCTAATGTGACTGGAATTTTACATATGGGGCATATGCTTAATATTTCTTTACAAGATATTCTTATAAGAAGGGCGAGAATGCGAGGTTTTAATGCATGTTGGGTTCCAGGAACGGATCACGCATCAATTGCTACCGAAGCTAAAGTTGTAGCTCGACTTAAGCAAAAAGGTATTGATAAGAACGACCTTACCCGTGAAGATTTTTTAAATCACGCTTGGGATTGGACTGAAGAGTACGGGGGACTTATTTTAAAGCAACTTCAAAAATTAGGTGCATCTTGTGATTGGGATAGAACAAAGTTCACTCTTGATGATGACATGTCAGAATCTGTTATAGAAGTATTTGTTGACTTATTTAACAAAGGGTTTATTTATAGAGGGTATAGGATGATTAACTGGGATCCTGAAGCTCAAACTACCCTATCTGATGAAGAGGTCACATATTACGAAAAACCAGGGTTTTTATTTCATATAGCCTATGAAGTTGAAGGATTTGAAGAACCATTGATAATTGCTACTACTCGTCCAGAAACTATTTTTGGAGATACTGCAATTTGTATTCATCCAGAGGACAAACGTTTTGAACATTTAAAAGGGAGAAAAGTAAAAGTACCAATAGCAAATCGGTGGATTCCAATAATCGAAGATACATATGTGGATATGGAATTTGGAACTGGATGTCTAAAGGTGACTCCAGCCCATGATATAAATGATAAAGTCCTAGGTGACAAACATAATCTAGAGGTTATAGATATTTTTAATGCAGACGCTACACTAAATGCTCATGGATTGCATTATGAATCTCAAGATCGTTTTGTAACTCGCAAGGCTATAGCAAAAGAGCTTGATGAGCTAGGAGCTTTAATTAATAAAGAATACTATTCACACAAGGTAGGAATTTCTGAACGTACTAAAGCAGTAATCGAACCACGTTTGTCAGATCAATGGTTTTTGAAAATGGAAAAACTTGCCGAACCAGCAATTAAAGCTGTCCTTGGTTCGGAAGAAGTAGCTTTAGTTCCAACTAAATTCAAGAATACTTACAGACATTGGATGGAAAACATCCGTGATTGGAATATTTCTAGGCAATTGTGGTGGGGACAACAAATTCCTGCATATTATTTCAGCAATAAGCCAGAAGATTTTGTAGTTGCTACTTCTATTGAAAAAGCATTAGAATTAGCTCAAATAAAATCAGGAAATTCGTTACTTAAAAAATCAGACCTTCGGCAAGATAATGACATCTTAGACACTTGGTTTTCTTCATGGCTCTGGCCAATATCAGTTTTTGATGGTATTCGTAATCCAGATAATGATGAAATAAATTACTACTACCCAACCCAGGATCTTATTACTGGTCCAGATATTTTATTTTTCTGGGTAGCACGTATGATTATTTCTGGCTATGAATTTCGTAATGAAAAGCCTTTTTCAAAAGTATATTTAACTGGATTGGTTCGTGACAAACAGGGGCGTAAAATGTCGAAGCAATTAGGGAACTCACCAGATGCATTAAAGTTAATAGATAATTTTGGTGCTGATGCAGTTCGAGTTGGACTCATGTTAAGTTCTGCAGCCGGAAATGATCTGTTATTTGATGAGAGTTTATGCCAACAAGGAAAGAGTTTTTCAAATAAAATTTGGAATTCTTACCGCCTCATAGAAGGTTGGGAAGTAGATGATGCAAGAGCATATTCTCCTGTAAACAAAGAAGCACTTCATTGGTATGCTCAGAAATTCCAACAATCTTTAGCTTTAATTAACAATCATTTTGATAAATATAGAATTTCAGATGCAATGATGACCTCGTACAAGCTAATCTGGGATGACTTTTGTTCTTGGTTGCTAGAAGCTATAAAGCCAGCTTATGGAGATCCAATAGACGGACAGACTTACCGAGAAGTTTGTATTTTGTTTCAAGAGAACTTAAAGTTACTTCATCCTTTCATGCCCTTCTTAACAGAGGAATTATGGCAGAATATTGAAAAACGTTCTCCTGAAGAAGCACTGATTGTTAGTTCATGGCCTCAGGTTTGTAAATATGACAAGAAACTAATTAAACGTTTTAAAAAAGCAACTGAAATAATAGCTGGAATTCGAAATTTTAGAAAAGAAAATGAGATTGGTTTTAAAGAATCACTTACATTACAAGTAATAGGTTCAAGCGAGGAAATTCCATTTGAAACTTTAATTTTGAAGATGGGACAATTGACCAGTGTTAGCTATGTAAATTCAGTACTCGAGCAATCAGGAGGATCTTTCATAGTAAATAATCTAGAATTGTTCATTCCTTTAGAAGGAAAGATTGATGTTGAAAAAGAACGAAACAAATTAGAAGAAGAACTTGAGTATGCTAAAGGGTTTTTAGTTTCTGTTCAAAAGAAACTTTCTAATGAACGTTTTATTTCAAATGCTCCAGACCAAGTTTTGATAAAAGAAAGGAAAAAAGAAGCAGATGCTTTAGAAAAAATAGAAGTGATTGAGAAAAGCTTAGCTGCGCTTTAAGGATCTTTATTTATTCCAACTACATCGACACCACCTTTAACCATTTGGTCAAGTTCTATGTCAATTTTTGTTCCAATAGGTAAGTACAAATCGACTCTTGAACCAAATTTAATAAACCCGGCATCATTTCCTTGAATAACTTCTTGCCCCACTTGGGCATAATTAACAATTCTACGAGCCAGTGCTCCAGCAATTTGACGATATAATATGCTGCCAAAAGTTTTGTTTTCAACCACTATAGTAGTTCGTTCGTTTTCTTCAGATGATTTTGGGTGCCATGCAACAAGATATTTTCCAGGATGGTATTTACTGAACAAAACTTTTCCACTGATAGCATATCGAGTCACGTGAACGTTAATTGGCGACATGAATATTGAAACCATTAGGCGTTTATCTTTGAAATATTCTTTTTCAAAAACCTCTTCTATGACAACAACTTTTCCATCAACTGGAGCTATGATGTGATCTTTGTTTACAGGCGAAATCCTTTCGGGATTCCTAAAAAACTGAAGTACTATGATGAGCAAGATTAAGCTTAAAATTTGAAGTGAAAATTTTAACCAAACTATTGAAACAAAATATTCTGCTCCAAGTGAGATTCCTGCAGTAAACAGAAATGTAAAAATTATAATAAAAAAACCTTCTTTATGAAACATTTTAAACGAATTTTAAAAGCAAATAATAAAATGGGGCAACAAAAATAACACTATCCATTCGATCATAAAAACCTCCATGCCCTGGGATCAAACTACCACTATCTTTAACCCTAGCAATCCTTTTAAAATAGGACTGAACAAAATCACCAAGAGTAGCTAGAATAGGAATTATTATAGCAAATATAAGCCAATAATTGAGGTTGTTGAAAAATAGCACATAGTCTCTAATAAAAAAGTTAAGTAGTAAAGTAGCCAAAATACCACCAAAAAAACCTTCCCAAGATTTTTTAGGAGATATAGATGGAAGTAATTTATGTTTTCCTAGTATAGTCCCGAAGAGATAAGCAAAAGTATTGTTGATCCAAATAGAAAAGTAGAGAAGTGCGAGTATCCAAGCATTATATTCAGTTTCTTCAAAAGCAGATCTAGAAATAAAGTAAGATGAAAAAACAAGATATCCAACGCTTAAAATAAGTTTTATAGGATAATTATATTTTATTTTTTTAGGTATAAATAAGAAAGCAATCAAAAACAGATTTATAGTAATTGCTATAAGATCTATAATACCATCGCTAAATCTTGTGGTAAAGCCAAGAAATCCATAAATTGTAAGGAGGAATAATATACATATAGGAATAATACTTTTAAATTGAACTAAGCGTTGAAACTCCCATAGTGCAAGTGAAGAAAAAACAAGTATAACAAGAGTTATTGCTAGTGGAGATAAAAAGATAGCACCTACAATTACTCCTGCATATAACGATCCATATAGTGCTCGAATTTGAATTTCTTTCATTTAAAAATCTTCTTGTACTATCAAATATAGGTTTTTTGTGCAGCTCCCATAGGAAAGAAAATCTTCTTCTTCGTTTTGATTAAAAGCATTGAGGGTTGTAATGTTAGTAGGAAGGTTTTCTTTATACTTAGAGTTTATCATTGACATTGCTTCGCTTACATCGCTAGCAAATTGAGATACACCAGCAAAAATTATTATATTTTCAGGTAGTTCATCTAACTTGTAATTTTTGATCTGATGACTGCATATAAGAATAGACCCTTTATTAGCTATCAAATACTCACAACTTAATACTTGTGTAATATATTTGTTGTTTTTGACAAGATTAGGTTTTGTATCGATTTTAAAAAAACTATTTAAATTACTTGATTCACTTTTCAAATCACTAGTGCTCCATGCATTTTCAGTAAGTATTTGATTAAAAAAACTTAATGTTTGATCCTTGTTTTCGCTAAAAATAAATTTCCCCCCTTTATTAGTAAAGTTTTGGGCAAATTGGATTTCTTTAGGATCTTTTTTATAAGTCAAATAAGGACTTTTCTCATTTTTGAGTACCTTATTATTTGATCCAAAAAAAAAATTAAAAATCCCCACTAGAAATTAAATTTATTTGGTGACGGTTTTTTTATCACGGTCAAATGGTCTTTTACCTAAAATAGTTAAAAGGTCATCTTTAAAAAGGACTTCTTTTTCTAGAAGGCGTTCCGCTAAAATCTTAAGTTTTTCTTTATTATCAGTCACTAATTTAATTGCTCTGTCGTATTCACCTTCAATTAATTTAGAAATTTCTTTATCAATTTTTTGTGCAGTGTCTTCAGAGTATGGCTTTGAGAAGTTATAATCAGATTGACCACTAGAATCATAATAAGTAATGTTACCTAACTCTTTATTAAGTCCATACACAGTCACCATCGCTTTCGCCTGTTTGGTTACCTTTTCTAAATCACTTAATGCTCCTGTAGAAATTTTGTTGAAAATTACTTTTTCTGCAGCTCGACCTCCAAGAGTAGCACACATTTCATCTAACATTTGTTCCGTTCGAACAATCATTCGTTCTTCTGGAAGATACCAAGCAGCACCTAAAGACTGTCCTCTAGGAACAATTGTAACTTTTACTAAAGGAGCTGCATGTTCCAGAAACCAACTCACCATTGCGTGTCCTGCTTCGTGGAAAGCTATAGTTTTTTTCTCTCCTGGAGTTATAATTTTATTCTTCTTCTCTAAACCTCCTACAATTCGATCAACCGCATCTAAGAAGTCTTGTTTTCCAACAGATTTTTTATTTTTGCGTGCTGCTATCAAAGCAGCTTCATTGCAAACATTAGCGATATCAGCTCCAGAAAAACCAGGTGTTTGTTTGGAAAGAAAATCAATATCTAAGGTTTTAGTTGTTTTAAGTGGAGCAATGTGAACTGCGAAAATTTGCTTACGCTCACGAACATCAGGAAGGTCAACATATATTTGACGATCGAAACGACCTGCTCGCATTAATGCTTTATCAAGAACATCTGCACGGTTTGTAGCAGCTAGTACAATTACATTTGTATTTGTTCCAAAACCATCCATTTCAGTTAATAATTGATTTAGTGTATTTTCTCTCTCATCGTTAGAGCCTGTCATGTTACTTTTTCCACGAGCTCTTCCAATCGCATCAATTTCATCAATAAAAATAATTGCAGGAGATTTTTCTTTTGCCTGCTTGAATAAATCTCGAACACGAGAAGCTCCAACACCAACAAACATCTCTACAAAATCAGATCCAGATAAAGAAAAGAAAGGAACTTTTGCTTCTCCTGCAACTGCTTTTGCAAGTAAAGTTTTACCTGTTCCAGGTTGACCAACTAACAAAGCGCCTTTTGGAATTTTACCTCCAAGAATAGTATATTTTTCAGGATTTTTAAGAAAATCAACAATTTCTTGTATTTCTTCTTTAGCTCCTTCTAGCCCTGCCACATCTTTAAACGTAGTTTTGATGTCTATTTTTTCATCAAAAAGTTTAGCCTTTGATTTCCCAATATTAAAAATCTGACTTCCGCCTCCACCAGCTCCTCCTCCAGACATTCGACGCATTAAGAAAATCCAAACGCAAACAATAAGGATTATTGGGAGAAAGCTCAAAAGGACGTCCATCCATCTATTTTCAATGGTTGTAAAATCATATCTAAATGAGATACCATTATTCTCTGCTTTTTCTAACTTACGCTGAAATAATTCTAAATTTCCAACTTCAAACTGATAATGTGGGCCTTTTATATTTTCCTGACCAAATAAATTTTTAGTTTTTGTATTCAAATGAATAGATTTCTCTAGAGCTTTTTCAGTAAGTGAAACCTTTGCAAGGTTTTTATTGTAAACAACTACTTCCATAACGTCTCCATCATTTAAGAAACGTTCAAATTCAGAAATATTAGTTTTTTTGAGAGTTTGAGAACTACTATCACCAAAAATACTTATTGCTAATAAGCCTAAGATTACTATTCCATATATCCAATAAGTATTAAACTTAGATTTTTTAATTGGGTTTTCTTTTGCCATAATTTTTTAACTGTTTTTTAGGCGATTATTGTTATGTTAGCATCTCCCCATAGTTCCTCGATATTATAATGTTCTCTTATTTCTTTCTTAAAGACATGTACTACAACATCTACATAATCCATTAATACCCACTCCGAATTTTCTAAACCTTCAGTATGGAATGGCTTTTCATGACTAGCTTTACTTACAATCTTTTGGATAGATCCTACAATTGCAGAAACATGGGTATTCGATGATCCATCACAAACAATAAAGTAGTCACAAACTGTATTGTCTATTTTTCTTAAATCAAGAATTTTTACTTCTAGACCTTTAACTTCATCAATACCTAATATTATTTGTGTGATAAGGTTATCAGTACTTTTGGAAGCTTTTGTCATCAATTTTTTTTTCTTTTGTACAAATTTATTATATTCTGAGGAGACACTAGCGAATTAACATGTCATATTTTAAATTAATCAAAATTGATGCCACCGACTCAACTAACACCTTAATGAAAGAAAGGTATTTGTCTAACAAATCCATGGACGGTGATGTTCTTTATGCAAGCACACAACTCAAAGGGAGAGGTCAACTTGAGTCTGTTTGGAATTCAGAACCGGGTAAGAACCTAACCTTTAGTGTTTACAAGGATATTAATCATCTATTAATTCAAAACCCATTTCTATTGAGTTGTGTTGTTTCTTTGGCAATCAAGACTTTATTAGAGTCTTTTAATATCCCTAATGTATATGTAAAATGGCCTAACGACATTATGTCAGGGAACAAAAAAATATGTGGCTTGTTAATTGAAAACATATTAAAAGGCTCTTCAATAAACTCAAGCATAATAGGAATTGGTCTTAATGTTAATCAATTTTCTTTTGAAAAACTCCCCAATGCGATTTCTATGAATCAAATTTCAGGTATAAATTATGATTTAAATGAAGTTTTAGATTCTTGTTTAAATTTTTTAAATCAAAAACTAAATCTTCTTGACAAATCCGAACAGTATATAATTAATCTATATGAAAAATCTCTATACAGAATAAATAAACCAAGTACTTTTGAAGTAGAAGGGAAAATATTTTTGGGAATTATTAGAGGGGTTTCCAGTAGCGGCTTATTAAAAGTTCAATTAGATGATCAGAAAATAAGTTTATTTGATTTAAAATCAATTAAACTTAAAAACTAAGACTTCCAGGTTGAAGGGTTTTTTCTCCAACTTACAAGTGTTTCCTGATGTTCTTTTTTAATAGTCTTTGTTGTAATCGCATGCTCAATTAAATGGTTGTAATCACTTAATGTATATAGTTCTAATGCTGCTTTTTTAAAATTGTTTTCTGCAATTTTAAATCCGTAGGAGAATAAAGCAATCATTCCAAGTACTTCAATTCCCTCTTTTTTAATCGCTTTCACAGCATTTAAGCTACTCATCCCAGTACTTATTAGATCTTCAATTACCACGATTGCCTGTCCTTCCTGAACTTTACCTTCTATTTGGTTTTGTCTTCCATGTTTTTTAGGTTTTGGACGAACATATATAAAAGGTAAATTTAGTTTTTGTGCAACCAATACTCCAATTCCAATTGCACCTGTCGCTACTCCAGCAATGGTTATATCAAGTCCATAAAGTGCTTTAACTTGCCGAGCAATAACTTTAGTCAGGTAATCGCGAGTCTCTGGAAAAGACAGTGCCAGTCGATTGTCGCAATATATTGGTGACTTCCAACCACTAGCCCAAGTGAATGGATTTTTTGGTTCCAATTTTATTGCATTAATTTGTAGTAGATGAGCTGCCGTTTCAAAGGCAATTTTTTCGTTGTAAATCATACGCAAATGTATAAAGTATTTTT